>JADEYI010000483.1_pt1 | contig 54252 bp, 77 predicted proteins | sample 8542331 | NCBI WGS metagenome assembly JADEYI01 (sample SAMN16510988, study PRJNA670497) | mine drainage metagenome | isolation source: biofilm near Copperflume 1 | place: Germany: Marsberg coppermine Kilianstollen | collected 2018-02 | reverse complement strand
TCTTCTTGATAACCTTCCTTTTCTCTACAGTGCCTGGGGAGCAGGCCTCTGCCTTTAAGGCTACCTCCCTGGTTTGAAGATCAAAAAAGGGTGGATTGTGCTGCAGGCAGGTGGTAGCCGGGCAGCCCTGGTTTGACGGCTGCATAACTGGTGTCGGAGATGCCTGCCATGCCACCACGCCTTTCCTGGGACAAGGGGGAGCGATTGCACTGGAGGTAAGTGGGCTTCTTATGAGTCAAACTCATACTTGCACCATACGGACCATACGGAAAAAGCCATTCGGCATACGGTGAATATTTGGTGGAATATTCGGTATTTTGGGCCAAAATAGGCCGTTTCTCACCGTATTTCGTATATTTTAATACCGTATGACCGTATATTCGGCCGTATATACGGTCCCTAAAAGTTTCTGACCGAATGGTGGATCTATGGTCAAACTACATTCTCCTTGCTCTGTCGCCTTGAGCATGCGCACCATGCGCAGCTGCATGCAAGTATCCTGGAAAGCTTCCGGTCATGTGAAGGATGCAGCAGGAAAAAAACAGGTGCATCGTTGTGTCCTAGCTTGTTTCCATTTGTCTATACAGAAAAGAGCACTCCCATATGTGAAGGAAAGACTCCAGTGCTTCTAATGCCTGGGGGTATTGAAACTTACTGCCTAGGTGAGTACTTGCAAATCCCTGCATTTGAACACATCAAAGTTCAAGTTCAAATTCGAATTTCCGTTTGCTTGCAGAGTGGCGTGGAGCTGGGGGTGTTTATGAAGAAGGCCATGCATGCGGAGGGGGGCGTTCCTTTTGCAAAGCTGTCTCCAGAGGCGATCTGCGCTGCTCTGCGCAAGTATGAGACCGTACGCTCGGAGCGAGTGGCTCTCGTCATCAAAAAGAGCGCCATGGTTGGCAAAGGCCTCCGCAAAAGCAATGCCTTGGTGCGTCCGACTTCCCATGTTTCAATTATTTCAATCCAAGTTTTTTATTTCTTTCAAAGGATGCAGTCAGTGGTGGCAAAATGGAGGACTCTGCCTGAATAGGGGCTTCTCTGAAGCTGCAACGGATCTGAGGTCAATCATTTGTTGGTTGCACCCCTCGCGATTTGCGATTCCTTGCTCATAGGCTGCAAGTATGCTCAAGCTGCTGAGCTGCAGTGCAGTCTGTCTGAGGCTCTTGAGGAAATCACACAGCGTCATTGTTCGTGCAGGCCTTAGTGAAAAGGTCTTTACACTTCCTTATGCTGGGAGCGACAGCTGTGCACATCATGCATGGAAAATTCTGCAGGCATCTGCTGCGTTGAGTCCAGCTGACAAATAATTATTTGCAAGGTATCATACTGAGGTGGCGGTGCAATGTATGGCCCCAGCTGGCGGGGGGCGGTATAGATAATGAGCAGGGTGCCCATGGTTGATTGGGTCTTGCTTGGATCTGGCAAGCCCATCAAGGGGTAGGAGTACGGCAGCCTTTAAAAGCAGCTTGTCTGCAGGACGTTCCTTGCCTCCTGGCAGAAAGAAGCATGTCATAGTAAGAATGATTCTGAGGTTCACACTGCCCTGCAGGCCTGGCTGATAATGGGCGCGCTAATGAAGATCGGCTTGCTGAAGGCATTTCCTCTCAACTCGGGCAACTTTCTGGATCACACCTGGTGGTGAGTCACTCCAATTTGCTTATACTGACTTGTGACTAATACCTCCTCAGCATCCCTCATTCATATGCCACAACGTTTTGGGCAATCACCTGATGTCCTCAGGTTGCTGCCCTGTACTGATTACTGGGGATGCTTTGGGAATCTTACGCTTGTACGGTGAACGAGTAGCATTATTCTTCTGTGTTCTCTACTGAAATTATTTCCTGATCGGTGAGATTGATTCCTGGCTTGCAGGGAACCCAGTGGCACCTTGAACACAACGGGCGCCCAGGCAAAGACAGCGCAGCATGTCGAGGAGTGAATACTAACACGACCCCTATGATATACTACGTCCCGGAAGGCTATGAATCGGAATAACCAGTTGTGGAGTCCTCGGCAAGCCAGTGGAGCTTGACGATTACTACTATCGTCATATACTACTACATACTACTACTATGCTTCATAGCAGTACTATCTCGAGTATCACAGCTGCTGATTCTGAGGACAGCTGCATGCGCAAATTGAGCGCAGTGGCACTTCCGGACCAAAGTCGATGGCGAGATGAGGCTGCAGATCTGCTTGGTGCCGCGCAGATCTGTATCGCCGCAATCAAATGCTTTTCCTGCCAAGAGGCAAGGTACGTCCTGCAGACAAGCTGCAATTAAAGGCTGCCACAATCCTACCCTGTGTTGGACTCCCCATATCCAAGCAAGATTTAAGCAAAATTCAATCAACCATGGGCACAGATCTGTATAGTCGGATTTGAATGCGACAGCCCGATTTGGCTTGCATGGCAGGCGGCTCGCACACATGAAGCCAATTAAGAGGCAGATATTTTGCTTTTACAGCCCAGGCATGGGAGAGCCTTTTGAGGCCTTTTGAGATCAAGGTTAGTCAGAGCAAGCTGCACGGATCTGTCAATGCATGCTTATTCAATGTTGTGTCAGGTGACTCCCAGGCGCTTTTCATATGAGACAGTACACAGATCTGCGGGGGGTTGCTACCAATTAGCCTCTGTGACTGTCGCATTTTTTGGGTGCTACTGCTTGTCTGGGCGTTGCCAGCAAGCAGAGTAGATTAGGGAGTTCATTACTGGGCAGTCGAGCTATGAACTCAATTCAAATTGTAGACAGCGACTGCTCATGATCTAGACCGATCTGCCGGCATTGTGATACCATGCAGCAATTGGGTTTGTGAGTCTTCTACGCCGATTCCAAACAGTGAGGGAGCAATACACAGAATGTTCCTCCAGCAGTGGACAGTTGTATTTTAGATTCTGCATGTGGCATGCACGTGGGATGGTCATCCTAGATAGGCTGAGGGTGATGTGTGGCATCCAAAAATAATCATCGGATGTAAGCATTGGTGGGGACATAGCAATCGAGAACGCAGACATCGAGTGAACAATTGGCAATCATGGCTTCAATGTGTGCTCCATCATTCATTCGCCCGGGGTGCCCACTCTTCGGTGGGGTTCGCCCGAAGCCGCAAGTCGTGAAACATGAGAGGCATCCTCGGGCCCGTTTCACTGTTGCAGCGAAGGCTGGCATCTTCCAAAAAGCACAAGATACAGCTGGGAATGCGGAGAAGAAAGTGTCACAGGCCGTCGATGCTCACACGCCAGATCCTCCCCGCGTCCAAATGTGAGCTCAGATCCTGCATGTCGAGCCTTATCACTATATGTACGACGCAGCAGATCGCCATCTTTGTCTGTTTAAGTTTGAAGAATCTACATTTTTGACTTATTGTTTGGCACTATGCTGGCAAGGTTGAAGCCTTGAATTCTCGCCTTGTGATCGGCAGAAGCAGGACAGCAATAACGACCGCCCTCAATCAATTCCTTTCTGAATTAGGCCTAAACTTTGGTATCTTATTTGTATTTTACTAAGTCAATACCGGTTCCTGCAGGCCGCACTGGATGCCCAGTATGTCCAACCTCGTCATCGTTGCCGCTGTGGCGTATGGCCTGACGCAAACGGTCTTCAAGAAGAGCCCGAAGGACAAGAACCCCGCCGAAGCCGTCAAAAAAACGGCAGCGAGTGCAGCAGAAAGAGTCCCCAAGCCGCCTCAAGTGGTAAATTCTCTCTCCGCAACCCTGACTCTCCCGTGCAACCTGCCCTCTCGTCGGAGCCTGTACTCACTCCTGCAGCACTCCTGGCAAGTACATGCATGGAGCCTTTTGCTGTCACACTCCACCATCAGACCTCTGTTGCCCTGTTCCGTGGGAGGCTGACCTTCAACAGAGCATGCTCCATACTTGTAATCACAGATCTCAGTGCACAAGACACAAGCACATGCACCTCAACCAGGAGTTTCTCTGCATGTCGGCAGAATTGCAAGTGGAAAAATGGACCTGCAGCTGTAAACTGACCACTGTGTGCTCCCGCGCAGCTGAAGCCTCGGCCTATCGACGCAGCAAGGGCAGTTTTGGCAGTCGAGTCAGTGACTCCAGAGGATTCTGGACGCCTGTTTGCAGTGGCAGACACAAACTCGGATGGCAAGGTGGATCTGAGGGAGCTGGCGCGCGCGATCAAGAAGCTGCAGGAACCTGCCAAGTCCTTTGAGGAAGCGCGCAACGCTGCTGTGGACGCCTTTGTTCTCTTCAGGGTCGACGGCACCAAGTGCGGCCTTGCCCCATTATCCAGGGTTGTCCGATCGGTCTTCTGAGGTTCATGCCTTAATTGATGTCGGGCATTGCATTGAGCTGCAGACCAGTGGGGCCGCTGCATGCAAAAGCCGAGACCACATCAGGACACTTGACTTTGGTGATGGCTATGGCCATGGGCGGCACAGCTCTACCGCAATTCGTCTCTACATTTGTACAGATTTTGTGAAAGCCTGTGAATCATGGGGAACATGGAGCAGATCTGTGGAGGTCTCAGCTCCATGTTCCCCATGACTTTCAGGCTTTCACAAGACTTGCAGCTTCAGCTGCTGGTGTACGTCGATCTAGACTTGTTGAGGGCATGGAACCTGGATGTCGCTTGATAGGATCTTGCATGAGCCTATATCGGGGCCCTGGCAAGAGGCGCTTCAACTCCATACACATGCAACATGGCTTTCCTACTCAAATTCCATCAGTAATTCACAGGAGGTCGTCCACTTCTATTCTCAGCCGGTGCCGGCCGCAGCTGAGGCCCTCAAGAGTATATTGCTCATGCACCGGCTATCGGGGGCTGGTAGAAATTGAGCACCATACCCACGGTTCCCTGGGTCTTGCATGAATTTGGGAACTCCAACAAGGGCAGCCTTTAACTGCAGCTTGTCTGCAGGATCTTCCTGGCCTTCTGGCAGGAACAGCCTGTAACAATAAACAATAAATAAACACGTTATTGACAACCTGCTCGGTTATAGCGTCTGTTTAAGCACTCTGTTGGGCAGGGGAATGAGCGAGGAGCAGTTCCGGCGCTGGCTGCAGAGTTGGTGCCTGCTTCGCGAGCGCAACCTGAAGGATGCCATTATGGGCATGGAGCGGGCGTTGCAGCTTCCAGACGCCATAATGAGCCCCGACGTGAGCCTTCCCCTTTCTAACTCACTTGGTTTCTTTAATCGAAACGGGTTGATTCATAAGCGCAGCATACTTGCTGGGTTGAATCTGCATGTCCGTTTCTGTGTGTGTTTCGCAGCCAGTGGGGTGAGCTTGTGAAGCTGCATGCCCGCTTCTGCAAGCTTTGATACCAAAGATCTGAAGTGATGAAGATGCGCCTGCTTTTGTTTGCTTCTTTGAAGCTAGGGCTGACTCTGCATGACTGAACTGGTCATCTTGATGCTTGCTGTACAATCCACAATGTCCACATAGTGGACCCAAAATCAAGCACTTCCAGTTATAGAAAGGGACATCCGACTGATAATTCAAGGGAATTCATCAGCAGGGGCACACATCTAAAGAGCCACGTTTCAAGGTGTTTCAGTGATGGTTGGTATATCCCGAGCGCCTACGTTGCTTACTGGCAGGAACAGCCAGAAACAGTGACAATAAGGGTGTTGGACAGAACAACAGGGAAAGCTCCCTTTTCAAGGAAATGTGCCTTGAAGAATTCCAAAAGACAAGAGAAAAATAGCCGGCAAGTTCCTTAGATTTTGTTTTAAGTTGCACTCTTTTTGGAATATTGTATCTTTGAGGCTGTAAGGAACGACAATTACGGTACAGAAATTCTAAAATTTGTTTCATGCTGCGCAGGACAAGGCCGTGTCAGACGAGTTGGACGCAGCAATGCGGTCTCAGGAAAGCGCCCGGCGCTACTGGGATACACACAAGACGGGCGCGGCCTTCAGCATGTGGGATGCCGATCGGAACGGCAAGATCGGCCGCGAGAAAATCAACAAGGCCCTGCTCAGGTGCGGCGGCTCTTACTAAATTGTTATTACTAAGGGTATTGCCAGCAGGGTTTCATTGGTAGGCAGCCTAGATCTTTGCATGCCCATATTGTGGATGCGGCAGCGACATGCATGCATGCATGCAGCTTGCTGTGAACTTGTTGCTCGGGTGGTTAAGAAGGCAATATTCAAATATGTCGGCGCTTAGTAACTAGCCTAGCCGCGCAGATATGTGACTCGACTAGCGCAGTTTCATGGGTGGGGCGGTGTTAGGTCTGCCGTGCGGCTAGACTACTGATAGGGTGCCTGGTGCCCTGCATGAGCAAACACAGGTCAGGCTGCACCGACATGCAGGCATACCTCTTACAGCGGGCTTGCTGTGCGAACGCTGCTTGGGTGGTCAACAAGGCCCGGCTAAGGTGGTAGAGCCCTTGTAAATAGCGGCCTCTCTTTTGATCACACGGCCCAGGGGCCGGTGGCCGTCTTCCGGCTATGGCTGGGGCTGATGCCAACGGGAAGAGTGTGTGCAAACCGCGGGATGATCGCGCCGGGTTTGAATACCCACCCTCCCCAACTCGAAGAGCCCGCACGGCCCGAAGTCCCATATGGAGGATCCTATGGGTTTTGAATAGTAGGCTGCAGCAAGAAGCATTCACTTATAGATGCTGCTTGGGTGGTCACAGAAGCTGACTCGCGGCAGTTACTCAAAAGTTTGAAAGCCGCTGGAAGGTGCTGTTTTGTGAAGGCCTTGGGCGTCTTTCTCTCGGGCATACAGTCAGCAGGTTATTCATCCGCTTCTCCTTTTGCGTTGTAATTTCAGGAAAATGACATTGCAAGGCGCGAGCTGAAGCTGATGTGCAATCATGGGTCCGGCATGCTCGGCGGTCGTGCACAGTTGTATTCCTTGCTCTAACATCATTAGAAGCGCTGTTCTAGGATCCCAAGTAAGCATGCAATTGGCGGGTTGTCTGCATGTATGCGTCCGGGCTATAGCCCACACCATGGCAGCTTAACAGGATGGGGCATTTCCCCAGCTTGCTTGCAGGATCAGTAGTTGACTCCTATGTGCTGAATGCCCCGCAGGTATGCCTCGGATGAGTTGCAGCACAAGTCGCCGGGAAACAAAGCTGTGCAGGCCGTGAGCATTCTGGAGCTGGACCAGGAGCTGGGCGCTGACTCACTTGACCGCCAATCCTTTGACAATCTGCTGCGCCGATTCGCCGTGGCCTTCGGCATCGTCCCGGGGCAGGTGCGCGCATGTGCTGCCGTTAGTCATTGCCCTTACATTTTTGGTGACCTGGCATCGGAGTTGACCCCAGGCAGGTGCGCGCATGTGCCGCTACTTTCACTAACATTATTAGTCTCAAATGGGCCCCAGCCGGCGGGGGCGGTATAAATACTGAGGCCCATGCCCATGGTCGTTCGGGTCATGATCGGATTTGGTGAGTCCATCATGGGGCGGTATCTTATGGCAGCCTTTACTGCGGCTTGTCTGCAGGATGTATCTTGCCTTTGTGCAATGAAATGATGAAAACATTCTTGACTGTGTTCTTGTTACTGTATTCTCACTGTGTTCATGTGGCCTTTAAAAAACTGGCGAGTCTGCAATCAGTGTCAAGAGCTGGCGCGAGCGGAGGGGGGCACAGGGGGCTTCTGTGTTATCAGCTATTGTGGCACAAGTGCAATCAGCTGTGATTATACCAATCTTCCCTGTGTCTTCTTCCAGCAGAGCTCAAAACTGATGTGCAGCCTGAGATTCGTTCCTCTGCTGGGTTACTCCGACTCATAGGCATAGGGCAGAATCCAATGTGTTGCCGTTGGCCTTAATAGAATACAAGGGAGCCGGGTGTGATATGTCTAGTAGGGAAATATATACCACGCAGCAAAATCCCTGCAGAGCATCATATTTAAATATTCAAAAACATCTGAGAAGCTGGTTTTGCATACTCTGTAAATTCTTAAACATGGCTCCGAAAAATCTGAGATATTTCTCTACAGAGAATTTTCTGAGTTAATTCTTACTGGTTTCTAAGAGAAATTCCCCATAGTGTTTATAGAGCACGACTTGCCGCCAGACCTCTCCAGATCCAAATCAACTGCTTGTGCATCTCACGGAAATCTCTGATGAAGTGCTGAACCTGACTCCTGGAGCTGCTGCCTTGTGCGCGCTTGATTTTGCTAATTCTACTGCTTATAATGATAAGGCAGCTGCTGCCATGTATGCACAGGTGAGCGATTACCTGATTGAGACAGCCATGCGCAAGGAGCAGGGAGAAGGGCCGGACCCAGACCATGTCCTGGATGACATTAAGAGCATGCGCGGCCTCCACAAGAATGCAGGCAGGATCTCTTGTAATCATCCTTTAAAGTGTTCTTATTTCTTCTGCTGTACATAATTTTCTTGCCCAAAGCAAGATGTGGCCGTAGACAAGCTTCAGGTGAAAGCTGCCGCATGTCCCACGCCTTGATGAACTCGCACGCAAGCAAGCAAGAGCCAAAGTATAGGCACAGGCCTCAAACATTATATTGCACCCTGCCAGCTGGTTCAATAAGGAATAATATCTTGGATTCTGGCCTTTTGGCAACCCTTGCCTGTGAGATTGGACGACAACATGTAGCTTCCTCCTCCTGGCGAGACCAGTAAGGGGTAGAATTGTGGCAGCCTTTAATTGCAGCTTTTCTGCAGGACATATGTTGCCTTTTGGCAGGAAACGTATGTACTGATTAATATATTGGAAATGCGTGCCAGTCTGAATATTGCGTGCGACTCTGAGGAACCCTTCACTTACAAGGGATGAGTTGCGCACAGGTCATCAAAATGATTCAAAGCGTGGGGGAGCAGAGCAAAGCGCAGCGCAGCGCGGCGGCGGCCGTGACTCATCCCCGGCCAATGACCGCCGGCCGCAGGGACAAGATGGCCGTGCCGGCAAGTACTGAATCAAGACTTGCGAGAGGACAAGGGCTGCTTGAAGGGGATAGCTGCAGGCTTTTGACAGGGCATTTGGAAGTTGTTTGGGCCCAAGACGTGTTGTTAGCAGCCCTCAGAAATCCCAGAGATGTCCCCCCTGCCGACATCATTCGGAAGATGTGCTCTGCCAGCTATTGGTTTGAGTCTAAATAGGCCTCGATGGATATATTTGGGATCAGGTTAATTTCCAAATGGGCGAACAGGTGTGCGGTCTGCTTTAGTGCAAGAAAGAGAATATTGCACCTTGTTACAGCAAGGAAGGCGAGGATAGGTATAGTGCCAAGGTCTCGAGAGCTTGCAAGTGCATAATGAAATTGAGCAGATATGCGTCGCATCAGTAACCAGCATGGGAGGAACAGTGAACTTATTGAGTCTGATGTCAACAAGGTGTGGTGAGCTCATGCAGTCTTGTATGTGAATGAGTTCTGTCTATGGCAGCGTTGCCTTGCAGCAACGTGGCATACCTCGTTACTTCCTGCATGTTGAAAGCAACTGAGCCGCCTCTGGCTTCTCAGGTTTGGTGCGGTGCTAGTTTCCACGATAAGAGAGACTTGTGGCAATTTAGAGACATGTGAAGAAGCAGCTGCTGTATGGCTGGCTTTGAACATGTGCATGTGTCTAGGATGAACCCGATTGCCGTCTGTGTGGCACCTGTTCTCCAGGTAAAGCTTGTGACCTGAACCTTGTCTTGCATAAGCATGAAGCGCGTATATTTGTGGTTCGTGCCCTTCAAACCTCTTTAAAAAGATTCATGCGGTCTGGATTGAGCAGTTCTGTTTGAAAGGGGACTTTCCATTTATTTTACAAGTTGGGCTTGTGTAATATTTTGGGCTTACTACAAAGGAAATTGGCCACACATATAAATGCCAATGTAACATCATTAAAGCTGCCCTGTAAGATTAGTGCCATTACATAGCAGCAGGGGATTTCGAAAGACGAGGGTAAGAGAAAATTGTCATGATTTCGAGCCTGCAAGTCAGCTGAGTGTCAGAGCTATAATCTCCAAGCACCAGCTCCGTGCGTTCCCTTCGACTGGGGTTCAGTGTCGTTCAGTGCACATTTCCTCTCGAACATCCATTCTCGCACAAGTCGGATGTGATACCATGGCATCGATGAGATCTTCGAGGTGTGCTCGAGTGCATCTGCTTGCAGCACCACGGCCAAGCAGGTTGCTGTGTGTCCGTCGTCCCTTGGCTGGCCGCTTTGTCACAGGTGCGAAGGTGACGGCAACTGATGGAGGCCACCAGGAGCCCGAGAGCGCCACAATGAGCACCAGCGATCTCTCACAAGCGAAACAGTGCGTCCTCAGTGCAATCGAACGCAGAAAGATCGGTGGCGAGATCTTGCTTTGTCATACCCTGTTCAGCGTTTGCTTTCAAGAGACATACGCACCGACATATTAATCTCTTTCTTTTTCGAATGCAGATTACACATCTGCAATGTTGCTAGTAATTTCTGTAAATTTTTTTTATGGTGTGCAGGAGCGAAAACGAAAGGGACTCACCACTTGCCGGCAAGCACATGAAGCAAGATGGACACCAGCAGGATCTGGTGAGGGCACTTGCTAATTAATTGAGCTAAGCTGAGCAAAAGAAAAACGACGTCAAGCTGCTGGAGTGTGCGGGCGGATGAGAGCATGCCTGGCCAGCCCTTGACTGCGCAGGAGAAATATGTGAAATAATATCTTGTCACAAGATGTTATTTCACATATTTCTCCTGCGTATTCGAGGTTGAGCCATGCATGCTGGTCATCTAGACCTTCTGCACTACAATGAAGCTCTGCATCTGTGACACAGACCGAAGAGACACACATGCAGCGTGCCTACTCAATATTCTGTTGACCGTTGCAAATTGGCAGCCCTTCTGAGCTCTGCTTGTACACCACATCTTCACCGTATGTGAGGGTGCCTGGCAGATTGCGTCTGTCGACAGGCCACGATACAGGCCAGCTGTGCATTGCTTCCAAAATATTGTCATTATCTATATCAGATTCTTTTCCTACCAAGAGACAAGGCGTCTTGCAGAGGAGCTGCAGTTCAAGGCTGCCACAATCCTACCCCTTGTTGGACCTCCAGAATGAATGAAAAACATGACATGGGTGTTTGCATATTGGAGGAAGTGCACCCATCAAGATGACTGGAGAGGAATGATCCACGTGCTGCTTGACGTACCCGGTCCTTAATGACTGAAAAGCGTGTAATAATAACAAAGTCTTTGCATGCGCAGGCGTCGCAGATCGAGGCCCGGGGGATTGCATGCGCGCGAGAGCTGATGCTGATTCAGACAGTTGATGACGGGGACACAGAGGGGGTCTTTAACGCGGTGGACGCGGACGGGAACGCGCGCGTAGACCTGCGCGAGCTGGCACTGGCGCTTAGTAAGTGGACGCTGCTGGTGACTCGCCCCGAGTCACCCCTGGCGGCCGCCAAGAACCTGGCGCTCGACCTCTTCATGATCTTCGGCGTCGACCCCCTGGAGTGCGCGCATTATTCACCCTTGTTCCGCTGTGTGCATTTTTTCAAAGACCGGCAGAATCCATCCTGGTCTTACTCATTTCTTCGTCGATGGCACATGATGATGGTCTCATGGCATTCGATGATGGAGTGGCTGAGGCCATTGGAAGAGTTGCCACTTCTGTGATTTCAGAAGCCATCTGGCCAAATTCACCACATGCAGCTGTCCATGACTAGGAATTTTTATTACTATTACACGCTTTTCCTGCCAACAGGCAAGGTGCGTTCTGCAGACAAGCTGCAGTTAAAGGCTGCCACAATCCTACCTCTTGTTGGGTTCGCCAGGTCCAAGCAAGACCCAATCAACCGTGGGCACTAGGAATGTGTGGAGTAAATGCTGCTCGAAACGTTGCACAGATCACATGAGACTCTCCCCACACAGACTCAGGGCATTGCACAATGATGATTAGCTGTTGGCAGCCTGGCAGCAACCAGCCAAGCAATGGCGAGACCCAGGCGCTATAGCTCCAAGCAGCTCAGGGGTGTGTATTATTTTGGTAGACGCTTGACAAAATCAGGCGCCTGCATCACAGCACACATTCTTACGCGCTTGGATGCAATTCCGCTGCTTGTAAGGCTGGACCCATCAACTGGTGATGAGTCATTACTAATGACAGCACAGCATTGGCTCACGGCTGGTGCGTTGCGCAGGGGCTTTGACAGCGAGCAGTTCCGGCTGGTGCTGCAGAGCTGGTGCCTCTTCACCAAGATCGACTTCGGCGTCATGGCTCGCTGGCTGGAGACCGCCCTCGACCTGCCAGACATGCAGGTCACCCAAGAGGTGCTCCCTGCCTTATCTTACGGTGCTAAGAAATAAGAAGGGATGCGGTCATTTAGACGGTGTTTATTTCTATTAGTCCCAGTGCTAGCTATTGCTGTAAGCTATTGCTTGAACGTTTTCCAGGACTAGGTACATGTGGCAACACCTGGATTACTGCTTTCTGGCGCTTCCGGTTCTTCTCGATTCTTGCGCTTCCTCCGCCAGTCATTCTGCCAAAGAAATCACTAACCTCTTCCAGCAACATGATATATAAGGTCTTTTGCTAGGATCATAGTTGAGGGCATTCAGCGAGGCAAATAGCAGTCGGTGATGGTACAATGGTAGAACTTCTGCCTGTCACGTAAGTAATCCGGGTTCAATTCCTGGTCACCGAGCTTCTCCTTTTCGCACTGGTTTTTGGTACGCGTACTTGTATCAGCATCTCAAGTTATCCTCACAGTGATGCTGCGTACTAATAACACTGTGGCTGTGCATCTCCGATTAGCTCAAGACAAACCACTGACTCATCATCGCTTGGCAGACTGTCACGCATGAGGCAGATGTCACAAGTTCCAGAATTCCTTCTGACAAGCTTCCCAACAAGATTGACCAAAGCTCGCTGTGCCTTTCCCGCAGGACAAGATGGCTGCAGAGGAGATCACGCATGCCATGAGCTCTCCAGACGCCATGAATGCAGCGGTGGAGGCGCACAAGATAGACCTGGCGTTTCACCTGTGGGACTCCGACGGCGACGGCGTTGCCTCCCGCAAGAAGCTGACTCGCGCGCTCACCTGGTACTACAGGTGCGGTTGCATGATTAGTCGCTGCTATGTAAGCATGCTGAGTCACTGCCACGTCAGCATGCTGTGTCACTGCTGCAACGGCTTACCGGGCAGTCAACCCGAGGTTGGTATCCTGTCTCATCTGCATGGTCAGGCACTCTTATCTGATCGGCAAGTTACAGTGCTAGGCTGCCTGTGCGCAAAGCAGCAGCCTGCGTATTCCCTAGAAGGGCTTTCTAGGAAGGGAGCTTCAGTCTGCAGCGCTTTAAGCAAAGATGTGAGAATGACAGGACGCTAATATCTGTCTTTGTGGAATCAGTTTTTAGAGCCTGGCCTTGGGAGGAGCCTGACCCACATGGCCTAACAATTCTGCATGCAGAATTCTTGGGGTGTCTGGGTCCAGCTCCTCCCTTGATCAAGTGCTCATCTCTCCAGACTCTTAAGGTCCTTGGCCACACCTGTCCTGCCACGCGTTACTCCCACACTAGCGTTAAAAACGGGCCTCTTTCCCAACCTTACCCCGTGGCTGCAGCCCTGGATGCCTGCAATGTGGGAACTCTGTGAAGTGGCACCAGTGTGACTAAAGCGGGTGACTAATGGTTTGTCACTGTTCCTGGGCGCAGGCTGCTGACCCAGGTGCAGGAGGAGACCGGCACTGTTGATGACGGCAGTGCGCGCCGGCCAGAGGTGGGTGACCAATAATCATGTGCTGAACCGCAGATTAGATGTCCGCATTTGAAATGTTTAAGCACGGCTTTCACATCATATGGACCTTGTTCTGCCTGAGAGGGTGCTCAATGAGGAAGTGGTATTTGGTCCCGGCGTGCAAGATGCAGACAATTCTGAGCACCCAACCCACATTCGATTGGGTGTTGCTTGGGTGCGGCAGCCCAAAAGTGCACTTTGTGGGTAGGATGGGTGACAGCCTTCACCTGTAGCTGATCTGCAGATGCAGCTTGGCCTGCCTGGACAGCAACAGCATGTGATAATAATATACGCATGCGTGGACAATTATTACTTGTCACAGGTGTCACAGCTCCTAGGCATCTAGGATCTAGGATTATCCAGCAACATGTGTATATCCGATTTCTCCATACATGGCTCTTTCGCCACCAATGCAATGACAATCTAATGGACTCCAAATCCTCCCTTACGTAACCATTCCAACTCTTCTGAGGCCAGCCTTATCCCCAGTCCCACTCAGTGCGCTGACAATCATCTGCAACGGCATTCTTGTATTTCCCATTCTTATGTGGCAATGATGACACGGTAATGTTGTCACTGCTTTGCCACAAGGTGATCGAATTCCTGGAGCAAGAGCAGCGGCCGGGGCTACCGGAACTTGACATCGGCGCCTTCCGTAAGTTGGTGCAGCGCTTCTGCCAGCTCACCAACCTGCCCCTGCCCGAGGTGGGCTGCCCGCACTACAATTGTTCTGACCAGCGTTCCCTCCCTTACTAATGACACCAGAGAGTAGTGATGTAGATTAGAAGCGTTGACAGCATTGCGCCCCGGATTTTCTGCCTCAGGCTGACTCAGACACAGATGCTTCCAGATTTCTAACAGAAAGTCTCAGTTAGGTCGTGCTCAACCTACCAAGATGGGCACTTGTGGCTGGGAGAAAATTTGGCTGGCAATGCTGCCTGAGCCTGAGAGTGGTGTGATGGGCTGCAAACGGGGCTGGTCTTGGGGTTTATTGGCATGGAAAGCTTTCCTGATTCGCTGGAGCTCACATCGTGCACATCATTTCGCATTCGTGGGTCAATGCCTTGTCGGGGCATTGAACCACTACTGTGCTTGCATGCGCAGCATGTTCCAAAGCTGAGTCATCACACCGACTGTGAAACAACTGCCCCGCTGCAATGTCAAAGTTGAACAGAAAACTGGTACTGTAATCTGATGGTGTGTTTTGTGGCAGCCTGTACTTGGAGCTTGTCTGCAGGCGCACCTTTGCTCTGGCAGGAGCGGCGTGCACCAATGTTTAATTATGATTATTGCGTGTTTCGTACAGATTTGCGACTTCCTCCTGTCGGCAGCGCTAACCGGGGGCAATACAGCGCTCGATGCGCTGGCCGATTCAGGGTCTGATGCGCCCCCGCTGCCCGGCAACATCAAGGGGATTATGGAAGACCTAAGGGGCCAGCCAGAGCCAGATCAGGCGCAGCCGGCCAGCACAGAGGGCCGCCATGCGGACACAGGTACTCCTCCTTGTTTCATTGTCACACTATAGTGCCCTTCTTCTGGCAAACTTATCTCATTCTCATTCATTTATAGATGGCCGTGATATGAAGATGGGCAGTGACGGTCAGCCCACAAGACCAGTGAGCCTCAGATGGCTCCCAGCTGGTCCTAAAATGCAACAATAAATTAACAATCATTGTTATTACACGCCAGGGGCAAGGTTTGTCCTGCAGACAAGCTGCAGTCATCTAATTGGTGGTGCCAAATCTAATACCGATCGTTCAGATCTCATGCTGGGCGCTGATTCTGAAGTCCAGAGTCAGGCATCGGATCAGCCCTAACTTGGCTGGAAGCGATGTTATCTTACTGACTGCCTGACAGGTGGTGGGAGCAGGGCTGAGTCCAATGCTGAACGTGGCCAAGGCGAGAGTGGGGCAGAATATAATGCAGGGACCAGTCAGGGTGAGAGTGAGGCAAAATCCAATGCAGAGGCCAATCAGGGAGCAGCACCCGGCTCTCAGCAGGAGCAGAATGCTCTGGAGTAAGGAGGCATGTGACAACAAGGGAGTCTGATGCAAGGCATGAAGGGTCGCAGGGTGCGGCACAAGCATGAGATTGGTGGCAATTGTCAAGTCTTGATGTGGGATTGTTGCGCGCTCAAGAGCAGTCAAAAATCCGAGATACAAATGGTGGCTTGAGGAAGGCTCAAGAAATGTCTGCAAGGTGCTGCATGCGCATGTGTTATCCAAGACATGGACAACAAGAACCACTTGCCTGATGCATCATAAGAGTTGGTGCCAGCAGTAGGTATATCATTGTCAGCATGCTGGGATGAAGAAATTTCAGTTGGTTTCACGGTTGTGTTCTCTGAAAGCAATGATGAAAAAACGATGCAGAATATCATTTCTCCAGGGATGCAGAAGTCTTCACTGAATCCAGCCAGCAGCTTCCAACAGCTTCGTGCATGCCAAATTACTGATTGCATTGTAATGCAGTTTTCATTTTACCTGCCTGCCTTGTCAATCCCGCCCTCTCACGAGCAATTGCGGATGAAACGAAATCTGACTCCTCTTGACAGGAACCCTGCATTGACTCGTATATGCAAGGACACTAGAAGAGATCCTTTGTTGATGTGCAGCCCCTCGGGGCACCGTAGCCATTTATAAACAGATCTAACAATGCGTGGTGACCAAAATTGAGGACAATGGGATCCCTTGTCGAGATACGTCCCGGCAGGCGCATATGGGTTGAGGTCGGAGGGGCATCAGCAAACGCTCATGGGCATTCCTCGGACACTGTGGCAATTCTGGTGCACGGCTCCTGTGCAAGATCAGAACAGGTCCAACGCTTAACATGAAGTAACATATTGAACTTTGGCTTTTGGGCGGTCAGTCAATGTTTATGGCCCATCGCTAAGTCCGCTGATGCTTGGCCATGGCTGAACAGTATGCAGCCCAAGTGCCAGCGCTGCACAAGGAAGGCCTGGATACCGTCGCCTTCGACTACCTGGGATGCGGCAGGAGCGAGAAGCCAGACGATTTCGCAGCATACGCAGCAGAAGAGCTGTACCAGGACCTCGTTGCTGTCTTCCAGAGCTACTCCAAGGTGGAGCCTCACTGCTCTCCTTGCCACAATATCATGTTTCTGTAAGAACTTAGGGGTTCCTGTGTATGTCAATCAATCAAGCACAAGTGCTCCGAGCCCCGATCTGCCACTTGCGTTCATCATACCACTGAAGCAGCACAGCTCACCGCAGCTGGCGGGCGGGCAGTGTAAATACCGAGCACCATGCCCGCGGTGACTCAGGTCTTGCATGGGTCTAGCAAGTCCACCGCAGGGTAGGATTTATGGCAGCCCTTGCCTGCAGCTTGTCTGCAGACGCACCTTGCCTTCTGGCAGGAAGAGGAGCATGTGAGAAACATAAAATTACTGTGTAGAATGCTTATTGAAGCAGAAAAATTCACTGCTACTTGATGCTGCAGGGCTATGCGGGCGTCGTGCTGCTGGGCCACAGCTACGGAACATACCTGGTGAACAGGCTGGCCTCTGAGCAGCCGGAGAGAGTGGCAGGAGTGGTGCTCATTGGCGCAGGCTACCCTCTGCCGGGCGCCGCCCGACTGCGCTGGATTTTCCACCTTCCCCTCTTTGTGAGCCCCTGCCTTCACTGTGCAATTTTCTGGCCTTGAGTAACCAGATGGCTCTAGATGGGCTTCTTATCTTGCCGAGCTCCAATAATGCAGATTCCAGATCTTTTACTTGAGCTGGCTCCCACCAAGAGTCTCATGCGTGTCTCTGAGGCAGCGATTGTCACGAGTGACCTGCTATATATCTTGGAGAGGCACCTTTGGGTAGCCGCGGTCCTTTTCGAGACCTAAATTCCAGCCAGTAAAGCTGATTTATGACAGCAATGCTCTTCTGTGTCCAGGTGCTAGGTTGGCTGCAGCCGTACCTGACAGACCAGTTCATAAAACTGGCCTTTCACCCGGACACCTTCAAGACCAATCCTCAGCTGATTGAGCTGGAGAGGGGACGCTCCAATGAAAATCCGCCCTTCATGTTCAGGTTATATCCCTTCCATTTATCAAACCCCTGACCGCTTGCATCTGTACTCATCTTTTCTCCCGCATGCCAAGTTGAGGTCGTCTTCAATGTCTTGCAAATCCCTTCCATTCCTTTTAACTGTAGTATTGTGTCTTTGCCCATCCTAAGAATTGCCCGCCAACCAAAGACAGATCACATCAGCAAGACGCCATGGCCTGAATGCTATCTGGTCCAAGACCATCCAGACACTATTCAAGCCCTGGCCGTCATGTAATTGTCATGATCAGCTGGGCAGGACAGGTGCTGATAGATTACATGCCCAAATTCGAAAATTGAATGTTTCGAGTGTGGGCATTTTGGAGGAACTCTTCTGTATAGCAGTGTGGCCTGACATACCTAGCCTTGGAAGGGTGAGAAAGCGTCTGACATTAAGAGGAAGAGTAAGGGTATTGCCGGAATAATAGTGATGGTTATAGTAATAGAGCTGTTGGCATGTGCAGGGCGTTTCATCTGCAGGCACTGAGCCTGTTCAGGGACGCTGGCCAGTACAATGACTGGTTGCGCTCCATTCGCGCACCCGCTCTGATCACAGCCGGAGACAAAGACTTCCTCACCCCTCTCGTGAGCCTCCGCTCCTTGCCTTTTGTCAGGCGGCATCAAATCCTTTGTCCATGTCTACTACTTTACTTTGACTGCTGAACGGGTGTTCCTGTTCAGGGCGACAGGAGATGTGTGCCCATGATGCATTGCTGCTTTCCTGCGCTATATTAGACTTTTGTGATGATGCTCTCATACAGAGGCGTGGCAATAAATCTTTCTGTGCAGGATGGCATGGGTAAGAAGGTGGCCAGCTATTTGAAGGATGCCAGGACTGCTGAGATCCCTCTGGGAGGGCATCAGGTGCTGTTCTGCCATATGCATGTGTTTCTACCCGCCAGATTGAAGCGAGCATACATCTGAAGTGCTGAGCAGGCTGCCACATCAAATTTCATGCATGACGACGGACTTTAACACTTAATGAAAGCATGTTCTGGCACTTTAATGCTGCAGCGGTTCTGTGTAGCGGTTCTTTTCCTCGAGTGCTCTCTTTTGCCATTCCCTGTTTGTGCCTTCCTAGCCTAAAACACAGCGGGTGGGCCCTGCAGCTGCATAGCTATCATCCAGAGATTCGAGACTCAAATTCCTGCACATGATTCCATCTGTGAGAAGCTCTGTTACCTGCAGGTGCATGAAGAGCAGCCAACAGTCCTCAACGAGATGATTATTGGATTCCTGCATGCTGTTCTGGGCAGGAGATGACATGGCTGAACTCAGAGCAAGTCGCGTTTACAGCATTCTGGACAGCACCACAGAAATAAACAATACCGAATTTCAACCAAGCATGGGTGTGCTCATGATCATTGGCACATTGGAAAGAACGCTTGTTTAAAAACCCCAGGTATGGCATAATAATAAATTTGGAGGATGCACCCACACAGCACAAATCCTGCCCCTCTCGCCCATATATCGCCCTATATAGCAGTGCTCTATCTGGCTCTGGGTTTAGCAGTACACATTGACAAAGTATTACATAGAAACAAAAAGCATCTTATTGCAATTCTAAAATCAGACGCTCGGATATTATTCTCTCACGTCACTGCCCGTTGGGCAGCGCAAGCTCTCGCAGTTTGACATATTGCTCCAAGCGCTGCTGTGCGTAGGAGTTGAAGTCAAATCCTGGAACATTCGAGGTGTGTGCCTGCATGCATCATGGCTTCCTTCAAAAGCACAGACACCAGCAGGTATTCATCAACCTTGAGACTAAAAAATAAAAAGGAGAAAGCAACGTGCAGAAAAGACTCCATGCACGATACTGACCAGAGAATGCATAAATTGTCACTTGCAACTTGAACAGCCAAATGCCGAACTTTGATTATGGAATGCATGTTCAAGTGGCCTGTATTTGGAATGGTGAAGAAAAGGCCCACAGTTAGTATACGCCCACTTGGAAGGCTGCAATACAAAAGTTGCTGGAACGCACCTAATCCATGGATGCGTATAACGTGTACCGAATAAAAAAAGATAAAAAAATCAGAGATTATCTGAGATACACTCATAAGATGTACCTGTATGAGCCCCCAGAGGCCCCAGAGGAGATGGGAGACTGGGAGGTACGCTCTGCAGGCTGCCTTCAGCTGCTCAACAGCTTCCTCCAGCGCAGCTTCCTGGCTGCCGGAAGCCAGCAGGCCCCTGCCGCCCTGCAGCGCCAGTGCCGACTCCATATACGCCCTCACAAAGCGGTCCTGCAAATAAAGAACACAAAAAATAATCAATTTGTGTCCTAGTTTTTAATATACACACTGTTCCTGCCAGAGACAAGGTGCGTCTGCAGACAAGCTGCAGGAAAGGCTGCCGCATTTTCGTCCCCTACACAACATATATGTCGGCAAACAGCACGCTAGAGCTCTCAAACCCATTTGGGGTCCACAAGGTTGATAAAAAGGTTGACGAAGAGCGCCGGGTGACACAGAGGATGTGTTTACAGCCCATCTCTATCCAAGTCAAGATGGTGCTCTGGTTATTCACCAGCTACGAAAGCCAGGTTGCCCTAGCCAAGTCAAATACCGATGGCACAACATGAAAGGCGCTTTCTGAGAAAGTCAGGGCAGGCCTCAGAGCTTCCTGTCTTGCAGCCTCTTGTACTGCCAATCACAGATCGGATGACCTTACACACAGAAATAGACACAGAGATAGGGACACCAGGGTGTCTTGCCTGCTGTTGCTCATCTGGCATGAGCGAGTAGTCAAGTAGGTGGGGTGTGTCGGTGTGGTAATCCGCCCCGTACTCGCACCAGTGGTTTGCAATGTCGAACGCCACTGGGTTGGGCCCCGCATACTGCACATGCAAGCCCATCTCAGCCATTTTTATAAACATTTTTGCACTCTTGAGCTCACAAAATTGGCCCTTGAGAGTTCCTAAGCACTCTGGAAGGGTCTGTCACTTTGCATGTCTGCATGCCGTGTGCACGGGTAGAAGGTTAAATCATGCATTGCCACAGGAACGCGCAATATAACACTTACAATTTTATTAATACCTTATAGATAAGTATCCAAGGAGGAGTACCTCATAGTCGATGAGGCGCACGGAGAGGCGCTCAGAGCCGAATGCCCGGCCGCTGCGCTGCGCGTGCTCCCGCAGGTGGTGACTCGCCGCTGAGTCATCTGCCGGCAACGCGCCGTCAGCCGCCAGCCCTGCCTGCTCACATCACCAAGCTTGCATGAGTGCGATTTTATGCAAAGGACGGGGACCATTGAGAGCTGTGTCCCTTCTTGCACGCTTGGCAGGTCAGGGGCTTGCGCCACCTGAGCGTTGAAATCAACAGCATGGAAAAGGCAATGAGCGGTGGCAAGTAGGCAAAGAAACTCTGGGGTGCACATGCCTGGCTTATGCCTCCTAAATGTCAATATGATCGTAGGAAGCGATTCAGCATCAGCTTGTGTCACAGAAGGGAAGTATGGTTAATTGCCCTGGGTTGCAGAAACCTAAGGACCATAAAGCCTGAGAGGAGCCAAAGGGGCCCCGTATAAGGTAAAATGCAAAGCAGGGGCGCTCAAAGAGAGTCGTCACAAATAATGATAGCAGTGCACATGCCTGGCCTGGCTTTTGCCTTTTCACCATCAACAGGATTGCAAGAATTGCTCAGCAGTGGCACCAGGGAATGGGCAGCTGGCGTACACATGCATGGATTGCGCTTCCATGCATGTGTATCGACTGAAAAAAAAAGGCAGGAAGGGAAGCTAAGAATATTAGTAAAGTAGCTGGAAGAAAAGACATGCCTGGCCGGGGGAGGGAATGCTGGCGTTGCTGGACCCCCCGGGGCTGCTGCCGGCGGCTGCCGCGCGGCCGACGCTGCTCTGGCGCTCAAATTCGGCGCCGGCGCGCGCGAGGAGGTCGGTGACAAGCTCGCCGTCGGACGTGCGCGGCTCCATCTCGCTCGGCGCAAACCCCTTGGAGCCCAGCCGCAGCCGCTCCCCGCTGCGCGGCGACATCCTGCGCAGCCGAAAGCGCGCGACTTCTATGGTAGACTTTTTGTGGTTCTTGAATTGAAACACAAATGGCAGCAAGAAAAGAGAACTGCAGACACGCACACGCCACCTGTGCATTGTGGATGGCTTGGTTTAAGCGACAGACAGTCTGAGGATTTAACCATATGAAACTCTGTCTGCTGGTCTAATTCCACCCGAGGAGTACTAACAGAGCAAATTGATAGCAAGCAAGCACCCATTGAGGTCAAGCAGCCTGGTCCTAAGCATCCAGATCTGCAGGGTGAAGTCAGCAGTGAGGTTTACAGGACAATGTCAGCAGTGGGGTGAGCGCGCACACCCTTCCGGCTCGGGGGAGGTCCCCCGGGGCCCCCCGCGGCGGACCGAGATTGGGGAGGACCCGCGCGGTGGCGGCGAGGACCCCCGCAGCGCGCGCTCTATTGAGTGGTGGGAACTGATGGAGTCCATGGAGAGCGAGCGGTGGGAGGCCGTGTGAAGCAGCATGTTGCCGTACTGCAGATCGTTGTGGCAGAACCCCAGCAAACTGCTGTGGTTTGCAGTCAGTGCTGCCTCCAGCGCAGCAATCTGGAAGAGCAAAACTGCATTCAATTGACAATTTGGAAAACATTTAAGGACGCACCTCTCCCTGCTTGGAAAGAATTCTATCTATGAGCAAAAGATCCTTTGATGACATGAAGCCTGCGTCCAGTCCTCTATTACGAGACGACCTTTGCTCAAGTGACCAAAGAGTACATCATCTCCACTGTTATGACAGAAGGCACTGTGGAGCACATTCGACAGTTGTGAAACAAGAGCAAGCCTCTGTAGTAGTCCAGTCACCTCGCCAAAAACATCGTTCACTCCAAACGCGCTCAGCTGCTCCGGCCGGTAGTGTTTGGCGACGGAGCCTGCCCACGACCGCAGCCGCTCCCACACAATGGCCCGAGGAGCCACGCCATTCCTGAGCAGGCAATAGAAGATGTATATGTCCAACGAGAAACAATGATCCCGAGTACATCATACAGCCAAGTCTGGATGTCTCTTGTTATTTAGTTGGCATGCAGCTCTTGAAAACATGCCCCACAGGGACATGTTGAAGCAAGCAATATGACTTATTTGCCTGCATGCACCTAAGAAGCATGCAAGCGCGGCACTGCAGGAGGAGGCACAGCCAGAAGGCTATGCATGCACACCTGGACAAGATGAGGGGGCTGAAATTGAAGCAAGCCATGGCGGTCGCTACACAGAATGCGATGGGTCTGCTGCGCATGTCAGCAGCAGAGACGGCTTGGTCCAACAGAAATTCCTCCACTCGCCCGTTCCTGAAGTTTGCCTGCAATAGCCAACAGAGCAGGTCAGAGATTGGTGCATGTGTGCAATATCTGCATGAAAGCATTGAAAATACGGATCGCCACTGTCAAAGCTGCTCAGCACCAAGCAAGCCACATTGCTGTGGCAGCTGGGTACTCTTGTACTGCTCGCCGTGAAAAGGCAGCTCTGAGAAACGTGCATGCAAGCTCCTTGGTTGTTCAGCCGGGTAGTGTGAAAAGCTGCTGCGCTTTTATTCGACAGGTTCGACCGCTGTGCTCACCAGCAGCTTAGGCCCCAGGCCCACTTGCGCAACTCGCCTGAAGATGTCCTGCTCGGCATCCCGACTGAACAGTGCATCGTTTGTGCCGAAGATGCGCACCAGAACGTACTGCAGGCATGAAACACACCTGATTGATAAAATGAGGTTTGTCTGACAGAATGTTGCACATGCATTTGGTCTTTTCTGTGTGATGCCCAGCTGGTTCACCTGGTTGGTCACAAGGTTCTGACACCGGAAAATAATATTTGTCATGGCACCAGATATCTGCCAGGCATCCACATCCTCCTCTTCCACCTGCGGAAGGGGGTACACAGGTATCCATATGCCGTTCACAACAACATCCATGTGGACCTCGTCAGCAGAAGTCCTCGGAGCATATCAAACCTATCGTGCAGCAGTTCAGAAATCGTTCTGGGGGTGTAACGAGACATGTGAAATTTTAAAATTTAATTGTTGCTCACATTTATGCGCAAAAGAAAGACAAATACCTGATTCCAACCCTTGAGGTGTCGCAAGATGGGGAATAGAGCCTCGATAGGAGATTCCAACAAGAGCGGTACTTTCACCTCCTCTTCTATCACCAGATTGCTTGCCATCGCTACAAAGTGAAGATTGATCTGAGCAAACAAGAGTGAAGGGAACCTGCTGGCTCTCTCGGAGAAGTTGGGCCTGCATTCGGCCTGAGGCGTTCCTAGCAACAGTGACTTCCATTTCCGATACGAAATTTTCCGAGACGCCGATTCAGCTATATCTCCGCAACTCTGGCGCAGTATTGGAGTATTTTAGAGGTTCCTTATCAGATCCTGAGAGATCGGGCTCAGGGAATGAGGGCCTGACCTGAAAGTTTGAAGCTGACGGCTGCAGATCAATTATAGCTGTGATTATGATGCATTCGCTCATCAATATCGTTGTCTGATCTAGAGTTTATAAATAATTATCACGTTTAAAGCGACACAAAGATCAACTCTATATCCTAGTAAAATCTGCAGGTGTAGACTGAACACAGACTGTAGCTTCAACATACTGCGAGTAGCGCAATGTCCAAAGAGGGAAAGAAACGGAAGCGAACGGCAGGAGGCCCGCTGACGGGATCACAGGGCTGGAAGACGGTCGATGTGGGGGATGAGCTGCTCATTGGCTCAGAAGAGGGAGGCTTCATGGAGCTGGAGGAGTTCACGCCCGCTCCTGGTGTAATAGTTGGCGCATTAGAACCCACTGAAGTCGAGCAGGATGTCATGACACAGAAGAAAGCTAAGAAAGTTGGGGACAAACACGACCAGCCCAAGAAGAAGAAGAAGTCTGGGCTGAAGGAAGGAGCCAGCGAAGCAGCTCTGCGAAAAACAAGCAATGCAGCAGAGCCCAAGCAGAAGGGCAGCGCTGCTGTGGAAGCCTCGCCAGCAGAGGGCAGCAATGATGTGGCGGCACTCATGGCCCAGCTGGCGAAGCTGCAGGCAGAGAATGCAGCTCTTAAAAAAGGGGACGCCCCTGGAAAGGCGGCAGATCCAAACAGCGCGCGCAGCGCTAAGCTGGCCGCCAAACGTGCGAAGGCAAAGGAGATTCGCCGTGTAAAGAAGGAAGCTGCCAAGGCCCGGAAGCTGCGCGCAGCCAGCCGGTCAGCCGATGAAGGTGCTGCTCTGCTGCTGCTCGTCTCGCATGCCGTAATTGCAACACTGCCAGGCAGCAGTGACTCTTTCTTTCTGTACTCAGCTCCATGCTGTGCATGCTGGGCCTGTGCCTCATGCCCACGTCTTACAACTACGAGGGAACAGCCACTGCAATGAAAGTGAGGACGTTTTATGTTCGCTGAGGGCATTGGTGTTCAGCAAGCAATGCCTTGCAACATCTGGATGTTGGAGGGACACCATGAGGAGTACGCTGCTGGCTCATATGTTTTCCGTGACTTCTGCAGAGGAGGCAAGCAAGCCAAAGAAGAAGAAAGCAAAAACCAGCGCTGCAGCAGCGACTGAGGCACGCAAGCCGGTGTCTGGGGTGTCAGCGGCTGATGTCAGCGCATGGGAGGGGCTGGGGCTAGGGCCAGGGGTGCTTGGTGCAATTGGAGGGCTAGGGTTTGGGGAGCCGACGCCGATCCAGCGCGAGTGCCTGCTGCCGGCCATCCGCGACCGCCGTGATGTCATTGGCGCTGCGCAGACGGTGCGCACATGCCGGCACCTGCTCGCACATGCACCCACAGTGCTGGAAATTGATGTCGTACTGAAGAAGGACTCGCACCTGCTTGCATCTGCCTGAGAGCACTTCCGGGGGAGGCACTGATCACCGTGCCCGACAGCAATCACATCTGCAGGATGGAACCTTATCACGTGTAAAATCGTCGTTCTTGATCGGGATGCCAATATAGTGTTATCTCCATGCATGTGAAAGGAATGGCTTCTGGTTGCAGTACAGGGATTCCCACACTTACCTTCAAAGTCAGTCTTTTTATATGTTGCATGCAACAAACTGTGTGCCAATCTATTGTCCTTCTGGCATGGCATGCATTCAGTCCAGCGAATGTCGTCATTTTAGATTACTGTATTTCGGTATCCATGCTTCTAAGACCGTGACAGCAAGTGCTGCAACCCCCTGCAGGGCTCCGGCAAGACTCTGGCTTTTGGCCTGCCCATCCTGCAGCTGGTGCTGAACGATCTGGCAGCCCAAGCGGATGCCCCACAGCCAGACACAGATGAGCCGGCTTCGGATGCAGCCCCTAGCTCAGATGCAGAGGAAATGAATGGCGTGGAGGGAGATGCTGATGGACGCCCCTCAAAGAAGGGGAGAAAGGGTGGGGGCCTGTTGAGAGCGCTGATCTTGGCACCCACCCGCGAGCTGGCCATGCAGGTGAGCAACTCAGGACCTAAACACTGTACACCCGTGTGACCGATCTGTCATCTCACCTGCATGCATGCAAGCACAGGATGTCATTCACTTGAGTTTGTACAAAAATTTTGATATGCTCCCTATTGTCTCCTGCAATTCCTTCTTCTATGAATGATAGGTAGGGCAGTCCAGGGCACTGAGGGCCGATCAGCGCTGATGCATCCAGAGCATCCTCGCAGATGCATGCAGTGGGGCGTTAAAACCTTTTGTTGTTCTCCAGGTGTCAGAACATCTGCAGGCGGTGGCAAAGCCAGTGGGCGTCTGGGTGGCGCCGATTGTTGGAGGCATCTCGCCGCCAAAACAGGCGCGCCTGCTCAGCCGGCGGCCTGCCATCGTTGTAGCCACCCCTGGTGCGCGCATCAATGACCCTTCCTCAATGATCTGAGGTCCACATGTTAACTTCTGTGCAGAATTCTGTGACATACGTGCTGGCAATGCAAGGCAGGGAGCTGTGAAAGGGCAGCATGCTTGCAGCGACTGGTTTTCTGAGCCGCAGCTATTGTTGAGCCCATATCAGTGGCTGTCCATGAGATGCATATTGATGTGTTCGTCTGTGTGCTTGCGGTAATGTATTCTTACATGTCCTTGCAAAGCATATCATAGATCATATTTTGATGCATGGGATGTGCGCGCGTAGGGCGGCTGTGGGAGCTGATGCGGCTGGGGGAGCCCCACCTTGCAGACCTGACTGGACTTTCCTTCCTGGTCCTGGATGAAGCCGACCGCATGGTGCAGCAAGGCCACTTCCAGGTGCACTGACCCCCATCTTTTTCACTGTTCTCCTTTTAAACCCAATCTACGATTCATGACCAGGAAAGCTTCCAATCGATATCTGGCTCTTTACCTTCATCGTAGCTCTCAATAGATCCTCGACGTTGCTCTTTTCTGACGCAGGTAGGGGCTGGTGCAAGGTCTCACATGCTTTTTCTGTGAGAATTTATGCGAAATTGGAGATCTAGATGCGTTTCTATGAGATCGAGGGACACAGTGAAAGAGAGGCTGTTCTTTGAACCGCAGGAGCTGGCAAACATTCTGGAGTACCTGGAGAGCCAGAGGGCCGGGGGAAACCACTCCCCCCAGGACGCGCCTGATCAGGCCGAGGGCCCAGGGGACGCGAGCGATGGAGAGGGTGAGGAAGGGGGTGACGAAGTGGCCATGACGAGTACAAAGGCGCCGCTGCTGCAGACGTTTGTGTTTTCTGCCACGCTCACCCTTCCCCAAGGGCTGCGCAAGCGGCTGCGAAAAGGTGCGCGTCCTGTCGTCATTCTTGCTTTGACCTGCCTCTCAGCAAAGCATTTGATCTTCGGCTTCACAGAAGCCGCCTCCCGTGCAGTGCTGTGCGCCGTTTGTGTTGAGCGGGTTCTCAGAATGCATCGTGATGGCCAGCAGAAGCTCACGTGCATCGCACACGAGGCATGCCCGGGGGATCTCCTGCATGCATCTTTCGCTTCCAAAGAGATTGTTGCATAGTCTCTCTTGCAAACAAATGAGAGTATTGTCGGGTGCCATCTGCAGGCGGCGGCGCGAGCGGCAGTGCCACGCTGGAGACGTTGATGGACCGGATGCCCTTCCGGCCCAAGCCCAAGATCGTGGACCTGACAAGCGAGCGCAAGCTGGCCGACAAGGCACGTTCCCTCCTCACATTTGCTGCCCCCCTCTTGTCATCTAATCACGCCCCTTTCTGAACCTCCCTCATCCTCATCTGAAAAGCCGTGCCTACTGCAGCTCCTACAATATCTGCAATTTCTGCGAGCAACTTGTTGAGGACTTCGTGTCACTGAGCTCTGAGGGTGCAGGGTGCGTGGCGCCAAATCGCGGTGGTTTTTGCAGATCTGCTGAGGGAGCAGGGATTTGCGGAATTATGTGCCCTGGCGTAAAGTCCGTGGCTGTGAGTCAGTGGCTGTGTGGCACATGCGCATCATGTAACGACTGGCCGCACCAGGGGGGAGAGAATTGACTGCTGTAATTCTTTCTCGCCCCAGGCCCCGCGTAGGAAAGTAGGTGGTCAAGGTCAATTCTGAGCACGATAATGCAAACTTGCGCGCAGGTCTGGGAGGCGTGCCTGCACTGCAGCGAGGAGGAACGGGACGAGGTGCTCTACTATCTGCTAGCAGCGCACCCCGGCCGCACACTGGTCTTTGTCAACGCCGTCTCAACCGCCCGCCGAGTCGCCGCTCTGCTCAAGCTCCTCAAGATGCCCTCCTCTGCGCTGCATGCAGGTGCGCTTGCAGAGGTTTTAAATTGCTTGTTGTGCTGCAGGCATCAGGAAAATGCGATTATGGATCCTACAAGAGATTGCAGGGCTGCCTAGTTATGAGGGATGTGAGAAAATATTCCTGCTTCTCATAGATTACATAGAGTGCAGTCTGCATTGCCAATATTCTCGTTGAATTGTTTCCGCTTTATGACAATTTAATGCATTGTGATAGAGTAAACTGTATCTCAGGGACCACCCCTTATGGGCCATGGCCCCAGGCATGTTTTTATGTGAAGTAAGCATTTCTAGATATGTACTATTGCAGGCATGCAGCAGCGCGCGCGGCTGAAGGCGTTGGAGCGGTTCCGCGCGGATGACACGGCTGTCCTTGTGGCGAGTGACGTGGCAGCGCGCGGCCTAGACATCCCGGTAAACACCTCAAAACACCTCATGGCTTTTCTTTGAAGAAAAGTATGGTTTAGTGCCGGGCTTGCCTTGTTCAAGCAGCACTGTGCCCTGACTGCATGGAGTTGCTTGCATGGGCAAGATCGGATTGCATGCATGCATCTCTGCTTCCTCATTTTCTCATGCTGTTGGATGTCAGGGGTTCTATCGGTAACACTGTATCTACACCATTATCAACACAGGGTTGGATATAGAACCCCCTGCGGGATTGGGCTCAAGGGTTGGTAAAACGTTGCGCAGGGGGTGCGATGCGTGGTGCACTACCAGATCCCGGCCAGCGCCGATGTGTACGTGCACCGCAGCGGCCGCACGGCGCGCGCCGCTCAGGACGGCCTGGCCGTCGCGCTCGTAACTCCCCGCGAGGCGCCGCGATTTGCCGCTCTTCTGAGGGTGAGTCAGGATTTCTGGGGCGTCAATTGTGCTGTGCACACCGTAATACTCACTTCCTTGCTCACTCAAAATACTGGCACTTGTGGGGGGCAGGGAATGTATATACATTCTGCTGTCTTGCAGCATGCTCTTGTCTTTCTCGTCTCACTGCACCCTATGTGGCCAAGCATGATATAAATCAGGGCATGTCCACCGTAGACTGCAATGTGGGCCAGTGATTTGCGCCCAATGTAACCCAGCAGCCGGCAGTTCACATGTTCAGGACATGATTCATGAGACTGGAGCCGTGGTGCTTGATCAGGCGCTGGAGAAGGGAACGCCCCCGGAATTCCCGCTGGACCCCTCGCTGCTGCCGGCATGCCGAGCGCGCGTCCGCTTGGCCGTCCGACTGGACTCTCAGCTGCGCGCGAAGAGCAAGTCGGGGGCCGAGTCCGCATGGCTTCGGCGCAACGCCGAGGCGGCCGGCGTCCAGCTCAGCGATGACGAGGACTCTGACGGGGCCGGCCGGCCCGGCAGCCGCGGCGGCGGCGACGGCTCGTCGGCCGAGGCTATCCAGCAGGTGGGGGACCTGCACTACTTGTCTATTTTCGGGATGTGGAGGCAGCGAAGACTGCTTTAAAGCTGTGCAGGTGCATTCTTGTGGAAGGTGCAGCCGATTCCTTGAACCAGGGAGAGCATGCTAGGTGCATGCTCAAGATGACGGCTTCTTGACCCCATTAAATCACCTTGTATCACTTTCAAGGAACTTGGCCGAACTTTGTCGATGCTAGCAATGCTGAGTTCACACATGCATACAGTGAAAAGGTAGGGTCATCCCTTGCGCAGGAGCTGCAGGCGCTGCTGGCCCAGCCGCTGCAGGCCAGGTTCAGCCGCAAGTTCTTCACAGGCGTTCCCTCCGCCTCCCTGGCAGCCGGGGGCGGTGGCGTTCCCTCCTCCGCAGCCCCAGAAGAAGCTGTGGAGGCACCTTACGCCGACGAGGAAGCTGCCGAGCCGGGACAAAACGGTGCTTCTGAAGCGCCTGCGGCTGCGGCTGCTGACGTGGCCGGCAGTGTCAGACTGGCTCAACAGATGGCTGACAGCCGCACGGCTGCAAAGGTGAGATCCAGGCCGCCAAATTTCCAATAAAATATCTAGTACTTCAATCCAGGATGCTATGGGCGCACTGTTGCCGTGATGCCTGGACACGCATAGCTGCAAGCAAAAGGTGCACAGTGGGCTGAAGCTGGGTTTGGCTGCTGCCAGGAAAAACAAGCGGCCAAGAAAAAGGGAGCAAATGGCGGGGGCGCAGCAAAAGCGAAGGGCATCGGCGCCAAGTCATGCGCGACCAAGCGGGAGCTGGAGGAAGCTGCGCTGGCGGCTGCGATGGAGCGGCGGGAGAAAAAGCGCGCGCGGGGGCGATCCCTCCTCGTGGCGCCCCCGGCCGCCGCCGCAGCCGCCTTCGGCCGGGCGACCGGCAGCCGCGACGCGCTTGCTGCGCTGCGGTCTCACACCGGCAAACAGTGAATGCAAGGCTCCTATAGACAACGGTTGATTGGGGTTTGCTTGGATCTGGCGAGTCCAACAAGGGGTAGGATCGTGGCAGCCTCTAAGTGCAGCTTGTCTGCAGGCCGCATGGCAAGAAAAGCATGTAATTATGATAATTATACGATTATAGACAACCTGCTGTGGAAATCTGCAGAGTGGGCATGCAGGCTCTTTGTGCGAAGCATGCTGAAGGTTTCCCTAGTTGGGTGTGACTGCCAAGTGCTGGTTGTTGATGGTGACGATCTACAGATGTGCTGGAAGGATGATCAATGCATCTGGTCTTTGATCGTGAGTAGTGTACATGCTTGATGTCCATTCACACCAGGACAGCATTCTATGTCATGTCAAAACATGCGTCGCACATCAGCACGAGTGTAGGATGAGCAATACATTGTAATTACATCATTGGCGATTGCAATTGACACTCCATGCATGATCTGGCTGCAGTGGTGCACCTTTTGCCGCCAGCCCACTCTGATCTATAAGCAAGTGTTCGATCCCTAGTCGGTTCCTGTACAGGCTGTATATATAGGCAGCAGCATTGAGAGCATCGACAGGCCGCATAAGAATAAAGCTAAGGCGAACAGGACAATAGAACTTGGGGAACACAGCAACAAGCACACACATATCCGCATGTTCCATGTTCGAGACCCGCGCAAAAGGGAAGCTAGCTGCAGAACTATTTCAGAGCGCAACAAAGTCCTGTTTGGGTCGTGTGTTGGCTAGCAAAGGTGAGTTCCTCTTGATAATTCCACACAAGCCGACGGCTGCCGTCTTGGCAGCCACACACCAAACCCACACGAGCCAACACATGCCGCTGCGTTGCATCTGCCTGGCGAGCATAAAAAGATTGCTGGGCACCCAAACCAAGCTCTGCAGACACCGGAGCTCCCCCCTACATTCAGATCTGCCTGGGTTTGGCTCTGTTCAAGCTGCCTGTTCTCACCACCCCAATTGGCTGTTCCAACCCAGTGCCTAGGGGAGCTTCTGGGCTCCTCACTGCTTAGACAAATCACAGAGATCCAGCTACAGACCGCCGACATCTATGTGGCTTGCTTTGTCAGAAAGGTTGCCCCTGCTCGGCTACGCGTCTTGCTGTTGGTTGTGTGTCACTTCTCCGGACATCACCACACCCTAAAGCTACCTCCCCTTGGGACAAGGGGCACCGGCACAATCGAGACACCAGTCAAGCGGAACAGTCGCACTCACAGTCTTCCTCAGAGTTGGTCCCTTTCAAGGAACGAACACAGCAGCGTTCCACAGCAGGAATACACACACATCAACAGGGCAGGGCACAAATCAGAGAAGTTGGAGACACCTTCATTCTTGGGTTCTGACCTGCGAGCCTAGATAACACGTCCAACCCACTTGCGGGACGAGACGGCAGTTGTCGCAAGACATGCTGGCAAACAGAACGCTGCCACACAAGCGCGCGCATTTTGGAGGGCAGAAAGAAAAAGCACTTGACCCGCATGGGGCGCCCTTTACAGAGCAGGTATTGCGCCACTGAGCATTTGGCTCGGGGAAAGATAGAGCGGACAGAGTTCGCCCTGCAAGCAGCCTGCAGCAAAAGGACCTAGATAGTATCTGGCTAAAGAGTCTTTGCAAGCAAACCCACCAAATGTGCAGCATTTACAGCTCCGGCACGAAAGACCGCCCCTGCGCAGGCTCCTACTCTACATGACTCCCTGCCAACAGCGCACACACAATGTGCGCATTCCTTTCCCCATTCCTTCGCCCACAGCGCCCCAACCAACGCCATAGAGAAAATGAGGATGGCTCTAAACACTGCAGACGCCTAGGCTGCAGCGGGCACAGATGCGCCTGAACAAGGAAGGACACACCGACGTCCTTCTTGTGAAAACTTGCAGGCCCCAGATGGTGTCGAAAAGAGCACCACACAACCCGCCGCTGTCCGACACACAGCACTAGAGCAGTGCGGACCCCCACTGCTGCTGACACTGCCACCTGCGGGAGTGGCAGGAAAAAGGCTCCGCGGCAATGCCTCTTGAGACCCCCCTTTTCCCCCCCAATATTCCAACCAAACAAGAGCTCGGCCTGCTCTGATGCAAAACCCCCCCAAACTGCAGATCGCATTACCGCCCCTTGGAGCAACAGCGCTCTCTGCTCGGGGTGAAGCATCGCCATAAGCATCATCGTCCCAGTGCTGACATCAGCGGCCACTAGGCGACCAGCAGGCTGCTATTTTCTTGGTGCACATCAGAAGTTCTCCATGGATTTCTCGTTGGACGGGCTGAGAACAACACAGGAATTGGAAGACCCCCCTCCCCAGACTCTTTCTCTGCACTCTGTGGGGAAGATCCGCCGGCCGCGGGAAACGACTCCCGATGACTCAGCGCCCACGTCAGCGTCAAACAGCAGTGCAGCAACCCGTCCCAAAACTCTTCCGCGCGCAAGCCGGCCCGATAGATGTACAACAGAATGTAAAACCGCTCTCCCGCTTGCTGCACTCTCTTGGCATACGTTTGCTGGCTCTGCACGGCCCCGCTGCTGCCGCCGCTGCAGGCAACGCCCCTCGAGAGACGGACGTCTGGCGTCCGGGGCGTGCGCGCACAGTCGGTCGAGAATCAAATCAATTCTTCGCTTCCCCCCGCGCTATTTGTATCCGGCGGCGTGCGCCAAGGCGTGGCCGAGGGCCCCCTCACATGTAGAGGTGGCCGTTGCCGTTGCCGGCCACATGGCCGTTGCCCTGATAGGCGCCGGCTCCGCCGACAGCTGCATTGCGGCTTGCGATGGCGCGGTCGGCAAACTTGACCACCAGCGTCTTGCCGGGAGGCACCTGCGCACACAGCCGACACCTCAGCAATGCGATCTTTAACTTCCCATCGACGCCGCTCATAACACGTCCTCAAAAGAGTTTGTGTAGTTCAGCATGAAACTGCCCAAACTCTTTCCGGGATTTGATCCCCCGTTCGAAGCATATGGATCTCTGCTCTGCATTAACCTCCTCGTCATCATGGGTTTCCCAGCAGACGCCAGCCACAGAAGTATCTGCTGCAAGTGCAAGTGGAACAACCATGTGAGATCTGAGATGCCGGGAGGAGGGAACGGTGCGCACCTGCTTGCCATTGAGCTGGGTGATGGCCTGCTGCGCGAGGAACTTGTTGGCGTAGGTCACAAATGCGCAGCCGCGCGACTTGCCGTTGCTGTTGCGCAGAATGTACAGCTCCAGAATCTCCCCGATCGGCGCAAACAGGTCGTACAGCTGCTGCTCCGTCGCCTGCGCCACAATCGCAGATACACTCAACTCTTGCACACTTCATTCACTTCATGTCAATATACACCATCTTTTGCAATTACCATTAAATCTGCAGTTCCTGCCACTTCTCATGACTGGAATGCCACGCACATGCAGAGGAGCGTGCCGCCTGCCATGCAAGACCACCCCGTGGGGATCAGGGCAGAGGTGACAAAGGGAAGTGGCCCTAGCAGAGGACCATTAGGAGGGGAGAGAGGACCCACCTCGAGGGGAACCTGGCCAATGAAGAGCTTCCACTCATTGTGCTTGTCGTTGCTGCCGATCTTCTGACCAAACACGCGGTTCGAGCCGTTGCGGCCGCCCAGGCCAAGCTTGCCAAAGCCCTGCACGCACAAATGCACAGCTCAAGCCTTGCTGCCATCCTAGCCAACAAGGCATCCAAACCGGACTCCTCTCATACCTTGCCAAAGCTGCAAAGAATTTGGTTCTCACATTTTGCTTGCAGCAAAAGAAAGTAAGGCAAACAAAACATGCAGGCATAATAATGGGCTGGTGCCATGCCACAGGGCTCACACCACCACTCCATCAGGAAATGCAAAAGAGCACGAGACTACTATTCGGGGGGTGTATAGAGCAGTAAAGCCCCAGAGGAAAGGGCGTCACGTTGTCCAGAAGCCTCACCGAGGCAAGCGCATCAGGCCCGTTGCCCAAGCCGCCCATGCCAAAGCCTGCGGGCAGGCCGCCTTGCAGGTTCTGCGGCGCATTGGGCATTGTCGCAAGGCCCTGAAAGCAACCCACAACCCAGTCGACATCAGCGCCACACAATCAAGTCAGCTTGAGCGCCAACAAGTGCAGGAAGTGCTTTGCAATAATGACCAGACGCTGATGCACAAAACAGCACAAACAGCTGCAGCGCCTGCCAGAAGGTATGGCTCAACCGCCCTGGGCAGATATTTCCTGGCTTAATACGGCAACTTCGGCTCATTCGCCCGAGTTGGCCGATACTGCAGCCGCCGAAACGTCACTACTGACCCTCGTAGCTTTCACTTACGCAATAGCATGACGGGAACCCGCAAGGGCTGACAACAGCTGAGGTGGCGAGAGGCAAATCTACCTGCGTGAGGCCGAGGCTGTCGGCCAGAGCGCCCGCGCCCAGAGAGTTGGCTAAGCTGCCGCCCAGGAGACCGTTTGCCAGGAAGTTGGGATCCTGCATTCCATACGGCCCGCTGCACGCATCCAGCACAGCACACATCAGCGGCACAGTCGCATTCTCACGGAGCCCGATGCACAGAAGGGTGAAGTGCTTCTTATCTCACATGTTAGACGACTTTGACATCCGCTGTCACCCTTGACAACGCCCTGACAAGGCAGGGTACATCATAGTGGTGACAACTTTCAAGATCGATCTCTGCAAGACGGCCGAGTGTGACTCATGAGTGGTGTAACTCATCTTGTGAACATGCTGCAGCCATAGCCGCGATTGAAACAAGCGCCAGGGGGCTCACCCATTGCCTATGCCCAAGCTCAGCAGGCCATTGTCGTTGAGCATGCCGCCCAGATTGTGGTATTCTCCCATGCCGCCGATGCCGCCAAGCTGGCCGCCCATGAGGCCGTTGCCGAGGTTGTTGCCATACATGTCCAGATGCCGCAGCGGCCCCATCTGGCCGCCCATCCAGCCACCGTGCATCTGCATGACAAATACAACTGATGTCAGATCGCCAGCAGCACAGCCAGTACAGCAGGTCAAAAGGGGCAGAGTCCAGCTTGGGAAGTACTACAGCCGCACAGCTGTTGCGCAAGCAAGCTTGGCAGCACAACCGTGCACCAAAGCAGCGCAAACCAGGCCAGGTTGCCGTGCACCGCAGCAGCAGAGCTGGAGCCAGCTTGCAAGCCTAGCATTGCAGCCGTGCACTGCGGCAGAACAGCCGGTCCATATAAGACAGCCTCAGAGGGTAGAGGAAATCAGTCTGGTCAAGTCATGATGACTGGTCAAGTCATGCTGGCATTGCGCGGGTAAGGGGACAATAGTGGCTAAGCCGTGCGCCCTGGCGACATGGAATGAGTCAGTGAGAATGACACCACCATTACAGGCGTGCATGAGAAATGGGTCCGGGCATATAAAGCGCTGCTAGTCATGCACACCTGGCCAGCAACGGCGTCCTTCCGCTTGGCGTCGGCAAACTTGACGACGAGGGGCACCTCGGAGTTGCCCAGCCGCGTCTTGCCATTGTGCGCCTCCATCGCCACCTCCGCCTGCGCCCACTTCTGGAACTGCACGAACGCGCATCCTGCATGGAAGCGCAAGAATGCATCATGAATATTTGTCATCCAGAGGGGTGACAGTGCAAGCACAGCGATGCTCCCATGCAAGAGTGTACTACGCATGGCTGGCAGCAGCATGTCTGACAGAAGGATCAGGTGACGGGGCTGTGTCAGACCTGCACTCTGCCCTCTGTGCGTCCGCAAGATGTTGATGTGCTCTATGTCGCCATATGGTTCAAAGAGAGGCCGCAGGGTGTCCTCTGTCACGTCCCGGGGCACCTGCAGCCAGGAAGATTGAAAATGAGCCAGGACAGACGTGGATAACGGTAATAAATTGCTGGAATTGACTTCCAGGGTGGGAGCAATGCAGCAGACACAGTGGAACTGGCATCTGAAAACTTTTCGTTCAAACGATGGTGATGACAGTCACAGTCCAGAGCTGTACTCTGACGATCCGGTTCTGCACGTTATGGACACGCACCCAGAGCTCCAGGAAGCATCAACAATCCCACACCGAGGCACAACGAGGCAGGAATACAGCAGGGGCAAGATGCACGCAGGCCAGTGCCTCTGATGAGCCTGACTAAATCCTCCATCAGGCCTTTCCAAGACAGCTGGATTGGCGGAAGCTGGCCGCACCTGGCCAACGAAAAGCTTCCGAGGAGCTATGCCGGGCTCGGCAGGCTGTCCGGGAGGTGCTCTTCTGGGGTTGGCGAAGTGCACGACCAGCGGCTTCCTCTGGCCGCCGGTCTCCAGGACGAGCTGTCCGTCCAGAGCTTCAGCTGCAGCTTCGGCCTGAGCCCAGCGCTGGAAGAGGACCATGGCGCAGCCCCTGGGCTTGCCATCGCTTCCCTTGAGCATGTGCAGGTTCCTGACCGTCCCGAAGGGCGTGAACAGCGGCCATAGGTCCTCCTCTCGCACGTCGCTCGGTACCTTTGCAGGCCACGTAGAAAGTCAATCACTATCAGTTACGCACTCTTGGCGGGCTGCACACACAGCCGAGGCGACTCCCCAACCCTCCGATTTATCCCAATCCAGGCTGCAGGCCGGGTGCAGACGCCGTCCGTAATGGCCCAGCCTGACTCCCCAGGTCACACCGTCCCAACAAGGTCGCTCATATCACACCTCGCGCCAAACGCCTGCCTGGCCCCGGTCGCCCGATCCCAGGCATTGCAATAGGATGGCATTAAATCCATGCCAACCCCAGGGCCACCCAGCGCTGCGCCGCACGGGCGGGAGCACTGCTTTGTCCCTGCAACGTAACCTTCGCATCACACCTAGCCAAGGCAGGGAGCAGGGCCGCCTCACCTGCCCCACAAACAACCGCGGTTCCGAAGCTACTGGCTCTCCCATCCTTGGCAGCTTTCACGGTGCATATGCCCCGCCCCAGTTGTTACAGCCGCTTCGATCTTCAGCAAAATGCTCTTCTCGAAATGCACGGCTTTGTCAGCACGAGATTTCTCTCACGTAATCCACTCCCCTGCTATTCCCCTGTTATTATCAGTGCTGCCCAGGGCCTGGGGTGGCCCAACATTGCAATGCTTGGGGTGGGTCGAGGGTCAGTCCACCCCCAATATCGTTGATGTCAAACTTATGGCTCAAAGATTTGCCAGGCTGGCGTTTTCACAACAAGATCTGGGTGAGTTAGTAGCTGCCGGCCAGGGCGCACTGCACCGTTTCGCAGTCACCAATGTGATCTTGGCAATTTGTCCTGCAAATCACACAACAAAATTTTCCTAATTTACAATCGCAATTTCGTCCTGATCTCAGGACACTTCGGTAGGTAGAATTTGGCGAACAAGAAATCGAAAATGAAATGTTCGGCAGTAGAAACTTGCCGACACAATCAAATGTGCCCACTAATTCAGACCAGATCAATTTTATATAGACGATCGCTGCGATGGCTCTCGTGGCGTGGCACCTGCACAAAGCCTGGCGCAGACATGGGCCACAGGCACCACAAGACGCCAAAGAGGGAGGCCAGGATCGTCTGTGCCGCAAAGAAAAAGGTGACATCGCTTGTTAACTTCAGCTTTTTAAGATTTTGAGGCACACGAACGGTCCTTTCTTTGTCAAGGAAGCACACTAGCTTGAACTCTGACGTTCTCCCTTGGTCAAATGCTTGAAGTTGTTGCCTAATAAATTTGTTGCCAAACACAGAAGCAGCAGTTTGGGCGGAGTGCTAATGCAGCGACCCCGGGACTTTTGGACGAGGAGCTGGAGGCCGCGTACAGGCAGTTTGGAAAAGCGCTGGGCGAGACCCCCCGGGAGACCTCCCGAGTGGTGCATGAGAATCTCAACATCCCGGCCGCTTCGGCGCGGGGCCGCTCAGGGACTTCTGCCAACCCAAATGAGAGGTGCTTTCATGCCTCTGACACGAACAAGACTCCATTAAGGGAATGGCCAGGAGTGCCCATGCACCTGCCCCACTCCATGCTAGTTGGCACCTTTGTATGCAAAGGCTGAAATGTTGCTGCCGTCGCATGCTATCAGGTCGGACTTACGTGAGGGTGATGGTATCCAAAGGGCAGCGCAAGGAGCCGTAAATATTCAGTGGCATGCCTAGCTTCAGAACTTTTATTCGTCAGGGACACTGCAAGGGGCCCTCGAGTCTGATAGCGTCTCAGTGCGGTGTTTGATGGCTTGTGGCATGGCAGGCGGATGAGCGAGGAGAGCTATGCGCAGTTTGAAGCGATGCTGGACCGCGCAATGAAGGGCTCGGGCGACTCGCAGCCCAAATCGCTCCGTAAGGGCAAGAACACAGTGCGCAGCAGCCTCCTCTGTGCTCTCTATAAGGGATTTTTTAGTGGCCTTTTTGAAGCCCTTTCTAAAGCGCTGAAGCTACGACGAGGCTCTCCACAAATGGCAAGCTGCAGTTTATATGCCAAGGCGTGGCGTGCATATTGCAATTGCCGCGGTACTGCACGATGTAGAGGGACTCACGCCTAACCCGCTTTCTTTAAAGGAGCACAGCTGGCTTGCTTGCGATGCGCATGCAGGTGCTGGCATGCGGCAGAGTGAAAAGATACTGGAGGGTCTTGAAGGAGCACAGTTGCTGCGCATGCATGTGCTGGCATGCGGCAAAGTGAAAAGAGGCGGGGGGGTGTGCAGGTGGCGTTGCAAGCTGGGGAGAGGGAACGGAGGAAGGTCATAATGGAGCTGATGGAGAGCACGCTGTACTCTGAGACAGAGTCCTTCTCAGTGGATCTGGGCTTGGATGTCATCCGGCCAGCCTCCAGGAAGCCGCAGGAGGAGGTGCATGCCCGTCCTGCTTTGGCTAGCTTCAATCAAGCTGTGGAAGCGTGCATTTGTGTGGGTGAAGGTGAAAGGCGTTGCTGGAGTGGGCGACACAATCTTGAAGCAGTGCATGCGAGCAGGTCCCGGAGCTGATCTTGCCGCGGGGCAAAGCGGCGGCGTCGGCAAAGCAGCCGGCCGCGCGCGCAGCTGCGGGGAAGCTGGAGGGAATGCCAGCGCTTGCGGGGCCGCTGTCTGTGCCAGTGCTGCAGATGCCCAAGGGGAAGCTGCCGAGGAGGGAACCCCCCGCGACGGCAGCCGTCGCCCCCCCGGCCGCGCCGCAGCCGCCACTGCCAGTGCCGGCATTCGCTCCGAAGCCTAGTCTCGCGCCACCAAAGGTGCGCTGCTTAACTGCATCATGCGATCTAATGGGCATGCCTGGGAGGCATCTGAGAACTGCAACCAGCTCTTGATTTACACAGGAGGTGTGGGCATGCCTTTATTCTATGCTCACCCCTCCCAGAGAGTCTAGCGGGGACACCAAAGGGCCCCAGATCCTTTTCAAACTCTGCAATGTCATTAGCACTCATCGTCCATTCTTGACCTGCTTTCACTAAGGTTGATCCATTCTAGGGGCATCCAGACAAGACACCAACGCCCAAAACAAGACCCGACTGTCATAATCTGTTGAAGAACACGCGACAACCCGAGGGGGCTGGGAACACCTTGTTCTTGGCTCCCAACCCGAGAACTAGAACGCTGCTGGATGTCCAAAGTGATGCGCATGAAATGGGTGGTTTATGCTGCTCTGACTCCCCCGCGGCTGCCAGTCACTGCCGCTCTTTCTCCCAAGCGCGGTGCTGGCCGCTGAGAGGCTGTCAGACAGCCGAGGCTCGGTGCAGGGAGGATGCGAGCTTGTCAGGCCCCGAGAAGAGCTCGCTGAGTCGCCTGCGTCCCTCGGCGCCTCTGTCGGTGATGAGTTTGAGCTCTGCCAGAGTGAGCAGCTTGATGTTCACCAGCTTCACCTCTGTCAGCGGCATGTCTGGGATGCGCTCCGGCACACCTGAAGTTTCAGATTGAATTTCATTTAGCCACAGGAAGAAACTTTATTGAGCATTTCATGGCAGTGCTGTGTGCGCTGCTGAGGCCCTTTTTCACGTGGCATCCTCCCGGTGGGAAGTGCAGCAACCTGGAAGTCTCAGCAACATTTCTCTAGCTGGACAGTCTTCAAGCTGTTTGAGGGACCCGCTACAGGGAAGCTAAAACTCTGCAGCGCAAGGTTGTCAGAGGACGGTTATTTGCAGTTCAGAAACAACCGTTCCTTGCGTTGCCAATAATATACAATGTCCTCTTTACGGATGTCTGGAAGACCTGTCTGATCAACCGGTTTGTGTCAGCAAAGAACGGGTGCGGCCAGGATTGCTATTGGCATGCAGAAGGGCTGACCTGTGCCGGCGTCGTCGGTGTCCACGGTCTCCTGGGGCATGCCCGGCTCCTCCGGCGTGCTCTGCAGGCCCAGCAACGCGCCCACGCGGCCGGCCGCATTCACCAGCGCCTTGCGGTGCTCCTCTGGGATCGCCTCATTCACCCCCTCCGCCTCCGTCGACAGCAGCTTCATGTCATCCATGATTGCCCTGATGCCCCCATGGCCTGCGCGCATGCAAATCGGTTTATTTTTTCCATGTGACAAAACAGAAAATAATAGAACAAAGTGATTATTTTCTTTGTTTCCTTCCTGTCTCTCAGACCCTCAATATTCTTTGCTGCCGTAGCCTGCGCGCCGCGAGCCAAGTGGTTTCCTTTCCTGTCTCTCGGTTCCTTCAGTATCTCTCGAGAAGCGTTCTCAGCTGTGCTTCCCTTCTTTGTTGTTGTGGCTTGGGGATCCTTTGGCTGGGAGATTTGGCATGCATCCCTTTGGCACGATCTGGACAGCATGCTGCTAGCTGAAGTGCTGTATGCTTGCAGTTCTGCAAATGTCGGGGGTGACCTCACCAGAGAGCAGGTACTGGGCAGCGCCAAGTGCTGCGGGAGGAGTGGATGAGAGAATTTTTTGCAGGGATCTTCAAATCTGACTCTGAAAGCAACAGACAGTAGGTGAAGGTGCTGGAAGATGGGGTCTCACCTGCTGCCAGCTGGCTGACTGTGTAGAGGAGCTGGAACTGCCAGCTCTTCTTGACTTCGTGGATGGTCTCCGCGATCTCGTCGCCTGGCGTCTCGATGTAGAACTCCAGCCCAAATCCATTGACGTTCCCATCACCTGCAAAGGCAAGATTGGCTGATGCTAGATTTTTCCAAGGCTTTTTAGGCATCCTCTCGGTTTCTTGTTGCAGAGATATTTTTAAACCCAAAGAATCCATGTCTGCTGTTCATCCTGCTGAACCCTGCAGAGGCTCGAAAGTAAAAGGCATCTATAACTTGTGAGGGTTTGCAGGTCTGTGACTTCAAGGTTTGGCTCAGAAAAAGCAACGTTCGAAGGGTGCAATCTTATATTTTCAAACCCTTTCCCTTCTATGCAGACCTTTGCTTTTAGCAGTGCACCACCGACGGATATCCATGCGTGCATGTGGAAAGTTTGTTGGTGCCCACCTAGAGTGATGTCGTCGAAGGGATCTGACAGGCCATCCGATGCCAGGATGACATTGCCGTTGGGGCGTCTGACGAGCCGAAAGGCCTGTCTGAGAGCTGGCCACTTGGGTCCACCTGACAGGGTAGGGCTCACCAAGTGGCTGAGCACCAAAGGCTCAAGAGAACCCAGCTGTTGCCACACAGCTTCTCTTGCCCTGCTGCTCTTCTCCAACAAGTCTTCCAGCGTCGCTGTGCTCCGGGGCTGGAAGATGTTCAATGGCTGGTTCATCCATGTGTCTGCACTCTGATACCTATTCCCACGCCCACAGCATATGCAATCCGCAAAGTTGCTGAGCAAGCGCCCCATGGGGCCCAGGAGGAGACAAGTTGTCGCCTTGTGCTAGCTTTTCTGGTACCGTCGTGAACGCTCCATGCAGATTTCGGGCAACATGCGCGCTTTTCTGTGCCTCGAGCAGAGATTCATTCTGCCATCGTACGGAGGAGCGTGTCCGTAATGAGTCACAGGCGAAGCCAAGTTGAATCTTCTGCACATGCAGGTTCTTCTTCTCTTGAAAAGGTTGAATATACTCTCTTTATGTGCCGCAGGTTGACTGGAAGGTCACGGAAATTGACGAAGGCTACGTGAATTCGAGGCAGGAAGCCCCAAAATTGTCCCAGAAGACTCCAGCAGCTGAGAAGGCGCCACCTGCGCAGAAACCAGAGCCACTGCCTGCCATCTTGAGGCCTGCCAAGCCCAGCAGGCCTGCCACGGATGACACGTCAGAAATCACGCCATCTAATCAGGCGGCTTCCTCAAATGAGGCAGCCGCGAGCAGCGCTGCCAGCAAGCCAGCCGTCGCACCCACCAGTGAGCGCCCTGTTGCACCACCGCCAAAGCTTGCCGCGCCGCCAGTGCAGCAAACCACCAGCCCGTCAGCCGCAGACAAGGCCGTTTCCGATGCATTGCCTGCGGCCAGCGCAACTGCGCCACCAGTGACTGCCCGCGCGCGCACCCCAGAAAAGGAGGTGAGCCGTGACAGGTCAGTGCAGCCGCCACGGCAGGCTGCACCGCCTGTCCCGGCGCTTCAGCGGCCGACGGCCGCGCCGCAAGCGACTGAGCCACCGATCCCCGCAGCGGCAAGCGTCGCAGATCCGGCGCCGGCCGACTCCGGCTTGACAGGGAACGCCCTGGAGTCGCTGCAGCAGGCAGCCCCGGAGAAGCCGGAGGTAGATGTTCCGAGGCCTGTGCCGGCAGGCGCGGCAGCAGCGTGCACAGCGGGCGCTGACGCGAGCAGCTCCTTCAAGGCTGCAGAAGCGCCGGAAATTGCGCCAATGGCGGCGGCCCCGGCTCGGGAGGACGGCGCAGAGAAGCGCGCCGAGCCAGTGCTTGCTCCCCCCCTGCAGCGGCCCGCCGCACCAGAGGAAAAGCCGGTGCGTGGCGATGCTGTCATTGTCCTATCTTGTGTGATCAGAACGAGGAGACCCTTGCTTGCACGCATGATTGTCTCATGGCATGCCTGACTAGCTTGACTCGGTCTATAGAGGAGAATTCTATGACAGCCTGGGTGACATCTATATCGTGCTATGCATGGTTGCAAAGGCTTCCAGGCAATTGGGTGATATCTATTCCTCAATCTACTTCAGCATCTTAGCCAAGTGAACACATTGTGTGAAATGGTATGTGGTCACACAATAAAGAGACATCTATCGTGTGCAGGTGCGACGTCGGCCGCCGCCGCGTGAGGCCGGCAGCAAAAACGACGCGCCAGCCGCCCGGGGCGCGTATGACCTGGCGGTTGCCGCGCTTGCAACGGAGCGGCCGCTGCCGGGAAAGATTGTGAAGACATCTGCCGGCGGCGTCGTTGTTCGCGTGCAGGCCGGCTTCCAAGGTCGGAAGAAATGAAAACTTGCTTTTGAAACGATCAAACCTCACAATTGCACTCACAAAAGCAATTCTTGCTTGGGGCCTGCATCTTGCAAAGGGCATTTTTGCCAGGTTGTGGTCAGAACCCCATCTGCCATAACTATGCCTATTGCTGCAATTCCTTGAAAGTGGAAAGTTTGAATATTAATTCAATCTGATCAGCATCTACAAAGGTTTGAATATTAAATACGTCTGATCAGCATCTACTGGCGCAGGCTTCCTTCCGTGGAGCAAGATGCTGCCGCACAGAAACCTGGTGGTGCTGGAGAGGGAACGCGCAGCGCAGGCTGCCCTGGACCCCCCGGAGGAGCCCTCCGCCCAGCAGGAAGCCCGCCTGCAGCTGCGGCGGGACGCCATGGCCGGCCTACAGGACGAACGTGTCATGGTCTATGTTCATGAAGTCAAGGTGGGAAAGTCTTGTTCATCCTGGCAGTAACGCATGGGCTATTTTACTAATATTGTAGTCGACACATTTCCTGCCAAGAGGCAAGGTGCGGCCTGCAGACAAGCTGCAGTTGAAGGCTGCCACAATCCTGCCCCTTGTTGGACTTGCCAGATCCAAGCAAGACCCAATCATCCGTGGGCACGGTGCTGTGTATTTATTTTGCCCCCCGCCAGCCGGGGCATGGGCTATTTAGACGCTCTAAATACTCTGTGGAAGAGCGCGAGTTGCGGATCCTGATGCTCCGGATATGCCCTGTAAAAGTCACATAATGATGTCTCCCTTCTGTTAAGGGGTCTTGCATCTGCCCTCGGCAATAACAGTGCAGATGCAACTGTCTCGCAGCATGCAGGACAATTCACTGCTCATCCCACCTGCTTTAGCTGCTGAGGACTGAGGTTGCAAATATATTGGCTTCTGAAATGCTGCACACATCATAGCATGGGCAGTCCCTAGGCCTGTGAGGCCTGCCATGAAGCATGCGATGCATGTGGGTGGTTGTCTGTCTGTTGGAGGGGCAGAGTAGCATCTCCTTCTTGCCTTGAAGCACTTTTGGAGGCACGTGATCACTTCTGCCTGAGGACTTCGTGTGCCTGCACCAGAGACAAGAGGAGGAGGTCTACTTCAAAACGATGCTAAGCGAGAAGGGTCCGCAGTCGAAGCCCCTCCTAGATTATCCGCCCTACCAGACAGAGGTGACTCGCCCTTTTCAAATGCAAATGAAAGAGAAATGAGACCTATTGAAAGAAACCTCAAGTGCCTCTTGTCCATAAGAGATGCTGTGCTCCTACTGCATGGCAATGGGAGGGCTGGGAAAAGATTGCCTGTGCATGCACATTAGTGTCCTCAATGCATGCATGCGTGTTCAAGAGTAATTCATGACTCATCGCAGGTCCTCCAAGAGATGCTGGGGGAGCGGGTGGATGCGCGCGTCAGGAAGGTGACGGAGTATGGGGCGTTCCTGACCTTCCCAGTGGAGGTCTATGCTGGGTACTCGCTTGAGATGTTCGGCCTGCTGCACCGGAGCAAGATGGGCGACTTGTCCCTCGAGAGCCTGCAGGTCTGGAGTCGCCTTGTCTGCTTCCCTGCGCTCAGTGTTTACTGCAAGTGTTTGCAGGCAGCAAAAGCACGGCAAATCTCTCTCAGGTTGTTGGCTGCCTTTAGACACCTGCTGGAGGATGCACGCTGCCAAAGGACAGCAAACCTCTCTCACATTGGAGGCTGCCTTTAGACACCTGCTGTAGATTGCCATGAACAGCCAATACTGGCTCCCATACATCCTTGAACAATGGACGCAAGCCCGGCGTTCAGCAGTCGCAGCTGTCTCGAGGCATTACCATATATTTGCATTGGGCATTAAGCCTCCGCACTGGATGGCATGCATGCATGCATGCTCAGTAAGGGGTTGCATCTGGTGGGAGGTTTGCTTCGATGTCTTTGTCAGCTTTACTTTCTCTGTACAGTCAAGGTTTGACGGCTCCATGCTGCTGCAGGAGGGGCAGCAAGTCACAGCGTACCTGCTGACTCTGGATGTGGTCAAAGGCCATGTGGAGATGTCGGCAGAGCCGCCAACCTTGCCGATGCCAATCAATCAGACGCTGGAGGATCTCATCCTGAGCTCTGGCGCTGCCAAACAGGGCAAAGAGGGATCACCAGACGAGGTACTTTGCGACCCACCATTGGCAGCACTGCACCCAGCATACTGGCACTCCAGACAAAGATGCAAGCACTGTCTGTTCAAGGATGTGTCTATGCTGCTTATCCAGTTCGCCTATTCTACAGAGTTTAGCCTTGGACTCAGCGTCAAAGCGGTGGGCTTTGTGCAAGATACTTCAAATCAAAAATGGTCTCAAGTGTGGAATGTACATGGAGCAGGAGGTTGAGAGCATGCCAGAGGCAATGGATGTCTGCAGAGAGCTGCTCCTAAGCGGCGCCATCACTGAAGCCACGCCAGGGAGGAGGCTGCAGGGGCGAGCCTTCTCGCCAGAAGTCCAGGTCAGGCCTTGCTACACATTCTAATTTCTCTAGTACCCCAGGCTTTAAAAAGAACCTAAGAATATGGATGCACATGCCTTCTGTATTTTACGCAAGACACCCCTTGCAGTGTCCACAACCGTCTCAGAGCCTTGATGTCTGTGTGCCTCTTCTGTAAATTGCGTCTGGTGCGATGCTTCAGAGGAGTATTGAATTGAGAGAGAATGAAGTGCATCGACGAGTGGAACGGTGTCTGTGTAGGTGTTCATGGCCAGGAATGAGGGCGAGGCGGCTGCAAATGGTGAGAGCTGGCCAAAGAGGTACACTCTTCTTGCGCGAGCCAGGAATGAGGTGCAGGAGATTGAAGTGGAGAGTGGTCTAGAGAGGGATGAGATGAAGACAGCACTCGGGCTGGCACTCAGCACAGTTCTGGCAGTGATGTGAGGATTCACAATTGATGCATTGCAATGAATTATTTGCAAGGATCTTCTCAGTTTAAGGATATGAAGGATGCGGGAGTGTGAAATGAACGCAACTTGCGATGAGCATCTGGGAAAAACAATGATATGCCGTACATGTCTTTCAAAGGACGGGATCTCAAGCTGAGGCTTCACACTACAGAGACACATTGAATTGTGCTCTGAGCCGCAAAGAAACAGAAGCCAATATAGCACAGCTCTCAGCAGAAACATTGTGCTCTACTCTTATTCAATGCATCTGTACCACCAGACCTGTACAAAATCAGTCAGCTCAGGGTGCACATCACAGAGACAAGTGGAACTCTATACTCCCACCACTTCTTCAGCCCGGGTGCTCATCACAAACAGACAGCTGGCCCTCTCTACTACTCAGCCTTCGACAGCTTGGTGGCTTTGTCTTCCCCCTCTCAGCCAGCAGCAGAACCCGCTCTATCCCCTGTGACGAGTCAGGCTCATGGAACCTGTTTATCCAGAGCTGTGCACCAGGTGACTCAGCTCGTGGTGCACATCACTAAGACAGCTGGCACTGCCTACTCCTCAGCCTTGGACAGCTGCTCCTTGGTGGCCTCGTCCTCCTCTTCGTCGTCGGGGGAGAAGGCGCTGAGCACTGACAGCTTCTGGCTGATCTCGGCCGCCTTGTTGGCGCCCACCTTGCCGCTGTCCAGCAACCGCTCCAGCCGCGCCGTCTCCGTCTTGAAGAAGTCCCCTCCCTGCGGAAAATTCCCCAGGACCAACACTCAGCGACTCCCGCATGCAGAACCCCATACCAGCATCCACGTGCAGTTGGCAGACCATACGCGACAGCAAATCAAATCATATGCATGTGACCCCAACAGGCCACATGCAACCTAAACTCATATTGCTACCATTTTCCACGCCCTCCTTCAGAGTCGAGGGCGGAGTGAAAGTGCATCTGACATTGTCCGGCAGTAGTCAGATTGCTCAGTGTTCCAACATCCCACATTTGCCTCACCACAAAACTTGCTCCTCTTCTTAACAAAGAAGCAGCGCAAGCACAATGGTTTGGGCAAGCACTGGCGCAAGCAAGCGCTTGTGCCTGTCTGCATCGGCATACCTTTGCCACGGCCTTCTCGGCGAACTTGCCGTAGAGCAGGCCAGCGGCCCTCTGCGCCTCGTCCAGCTTTTTGGCGGCTGCCTTGAAGGCGGCGGCCGCGCCGGTCTTGTCGGCGGCTGCCAGGAAGTCGCGCGCCAGCGTGTCAAGGGAACCAATGCGCGCAAAGCCCTTGTCGGCAGCCACCTTCTCTTGCAGGTAGGCCAGGAACGCCTCCGCCGTGCGCCCGCCGTTGTAGCTGCATGCCACACCAGCGCCACGTCAGTACAATATCAAGGGGAGTTAAAAGAAGAATCTGCCTCCGATCCCACATATTTGGATGCAAGCCTCAGAGACATGTCGATAAGGTCCTGAATTCTCTGGTACCCCTGAAAGAGTGATGTTCCACGTGAGTAGAAACAAAATGATTGAAGCTCTTCGATCATTTTGTCCCTTGACAAGTGTGACTTCCACTGGAGTGAAAGTAAGAATGCTGTTGCAGAGACAGTGCTCCTCTCAAATGCCAGTCCGTCTTACAGGTATTCGCGCATGGGTGCGTACTCCTCTGGTGCTGATGTGGGCTTGCCGCGCCCAAAGTACTTAATGGTGGGGAAGCCCCGCACCCCAAACCTCTCCCCAATCTCCCTGTGGTCGTCTGCGTTCACCTGTTAACCGAATCAGCACATGTCAAATCCTGCACCATTTTAAACACAGAGAAAGAATTCATCAGAAGACCGCAATCTTTTGCTGCTGTAGTAATGAAGGTTGCTTGTGACATGTGTGACCTTTCAAGAAGTGCCGCATGCACATCATACATGCAGGAGAAAGGACAAAATCAGCTAAGGAGCTGCCTGAGGTACACCCTCAGTTGCCATGTGCATGATTCACCCTTTCCCTGCAATATTTGACATCCATGCGCTGATTGTCCCATATGACCGGAAACTCACACATGAGAAAGGCAGGATGTCCAGGAAAGCTCACCTTGGCGATCACCACCGAGTTCTTCAGCTTCGGGTCCTTGGCCACTGCCTCTCCAAGCTTCTTGTACTCTGGGGTGAGATGCTTGCAGTGGCCGCACCTGCATCAACGAAAGTCCCTTCAAGAACAAAAAACGAGAATGATCAATGCAAATCTCAAATAGACATATAGGTGGAAGGCAGCCTTGGTAGCACGGATCAGCTGGGATGATGCAAGAGTAAAGCAGGAACTGATGCGCACCATGGAGCATAGAATTCTACGAGGGCATGCTTTCCACCGGTGACGATCTTGTCGAAATCAGCTTGTGCTGCAAAGGTACACCAACGCCAGTGAACTTATAGGTGATCAAAGTCGAATAATAGGCAAGCCATACACTGAAAATTTATTGCCTTTGCAGACACGTACAACAATCATAACTGAAATATGCTGGATCAAAGAATCATATGCGCCACTAAGTAAAGGCCACAGCTACATACAAAGCAAGTGATCAACCATCACCACACAAGTCCTGTACTTCACAGAATAGGAACGGTACACGCCATATTCATCATCATAGTATGCAGCATGTAAATAATTTGAAGGGTTGTGCGTACTTAAATCGTGCACTCCTGCCAAAGACTCTGTTGGATCGTCCTCGCAAGATACCAAAATACCCACCGCTGCCCACAGCAGCAGATAAAGAATGCACCTCATTATGACGTATGCTTCTTGACAAACTTCAGCACACCGGCTTTACAAAAGACTCCTAATTTTGCCAGCAATTGAATTGTCGCCTTCCTCCCCTTCAGAATGTGTTCATTCTTCGCCTCGACAAGCTTAAGCTTGAGGCGAATCTGCAGGAGGCAGGAACGCCGTCAGCCGAGAAAGAAATTCAACATGCAACACGCAATCTCATAAATCTCATAAATTAGCCAGAAGAAGTCAAGAACAAAATATCTCTTTCTTTGTATTACTTGCCTTCGATCTCAATTTAGAGCCCTCGCTGAGAGCATTGGTGTGAGGATCTCCATCAGTCATTTTCGGGCCTTGCTGAGATCGTCCTCTTACACTGGGATTTGTCGCCCTTGTATGTTGCATCAACGCATAAAATGAACTTGAAAGGGCTTCCGACAGAAACAGGGCCTCATCATCTTTTGACATGTGGTGCAGTCCGGCTGCATATGTTGCGGCATGCACAGCGTGGCCCAACCAGCAGGAGGTCACGGTCACATATTCGGCGTCCATTCGCAGCAGAACACGATGTGAGTCTGTTGTCGAACTGCATCTACCTGAGTATCTTAGATCATAAAATGGAGGATATGCCATCCTGATCTGGAGGTCATTTCGTGCAGGACCTGCTGATTCCCTGCGGTACCTGTTACATGACCGAGCTTTGTGCGGAATTGAGTATTTGAACGCAAAGCTTTGCTGCAGGGGGATAGGGGCCGAAAATCTGGAAGAAAGGGTTCAGCATGCGGAAAGGAGGGCATCGACCAGCACCCTGGAGCCCAGATCAGAAGCCTAGCAGTCTCTCCAGGGCCACTATTGACCAGGAGGGAATTTGCTGCAGCTCTGACGGCCTCAGCGGCTCTACTATCCTGTACAGCGCCAAGCAGGGCGGCACCGGCTGTTGGGTCCAAGCCGACACTGGCAGAAGTCACGCCAGAAGTGGCACCCGCAGCGCCCCTGTCATCCAGGTGTGTTGCTGCAATCAGCAATACTGACACCTGCACATCCACTGAAGAGTACAGCTACATGCAAAGCCCGGCTTAATTGTGACATGCAGAATCTCTTCTGGTCTGGAACCCCACAGAATGGCATTATTTGTCAAGTGACAAGGCAATAGACAGGGGTGTTTACCATGCTGCTGGACTGCCCTGTGCAGGGAGCAGGCCGTGATCGACGTCTTTGAGCAGAGCACCCGGTCTGTGGTCAATGTCTTTGATGTCACCCTTCAGGTGAGGACACTGCACTGTTTCACCAATGAACCTTACTAGGTTGACTTCTGCATGCATCCTGCCAACCTGAGCTGTGCTCAGCAATCTTGTCTGGGGTCATTCACACTGAGAGCATGAACAAGCGGATGCAGCAGAGCAGTGCTGCACACATGACAGCATGCATTTAGGCACTGCCTGTCTGCTTGACAGCTTCACCTGGCGCTCACAGTAGTTTTTGAACTGATCTACTTTATCTTGCTCTAGGCAGGCTACCACTCGTTTGTGTTGCTCCTCATTCAGGGGAATGCGAGGCCGGTGCCTCAAGAGGATCAGCCGGAGGGCAATGGCACCGGATTTGTATGGGATGCCGATGGCAACATAGTGACTAACTTCCACGTCCTCGCCAGCGCGCTTGTCGCCATCACCCGGCGGCCGGGAGGACCCCCGCGAGAGGGGGGCCCCCGCCCTGTCGTCGCAAAAATCACCTTCTTGGGTGCGGGCAATCCCTCAATACTTTATCGCATGACTAGTCTTCAGTCCTTGCAGAGCAGTGCCTATCAAAGGTAAGACAGAGAGGCTGCACGTCCCTTCAACTCTTTCCTTTAGTAAAACCAATGGAGGTATTAACAGATGATAAGACGAGACAACATGCCTGGCGATGTTCCCTACACATGTTCCAAGGTATCAGGCATGCAACTGAGGGAGCAATGCAGTGGAGCACCAGTAGAAATGCAGTACTATACGTCTGCTGTGCAGGAGCGGATGGCTACAACCAGACATATGACGCAGTGCTGGTGGGAGCGGACAGAGCGAAGGATCTGGCAGTGCTGAGGATAGCGGCGCCAAAAGAGGCGCTGCGGCCTGCCCGGCTCGGGCAGTCCGGGCAGCTGCGCGTCGGCCAGCAGGTGCTCGCCATCGGCAACCCCTTCGGCTTCGACCACACCCTCACCACAGGTGTGCACGAGGGGTAGAATAGAGCAGTGGTACTTATCAGGGTCACAGCATGCTATCATTCCCAGATCAAAATGCGACAAAATGCTCGCATTAGTGCTGGAAAAATTATGCGAAAGTATGCCATTAAAAGTGGGCTGCTGTGGTACGTGCTGTGCTATGTGAACGGTTTTCAGCTTGTCAGCAGCTCCCAGCCGTGAAATCTCACTCAAGCCGATCGTCAAAAATTTTACTACGTGGACTGTCCTTGATTACACCTATTGGCGCATGCCTCTGCACATGCATGCATATGCGCGCAAACGTCTTCAAAGTTGGACCAGCACCCCACTCATTTTGCTGGCTGTATCTCCCAGAAGAGCGTGCTGGGCATCTAATCTGCCATGCAGCTGCATGCTTGAACACCGATCTGCCACCATGAATCTTTGGGGCTTTTTGCATTGATGCAGAGTGTGGAAACCACTGGTAACTGTGCTAAATCGTTCCGTATATTGTGCCCTCTGGAAAACATGCAACCAGCCTATTCGATCAACTTGAATTCGCGCAGACTAACAGGAACGCCTCCAGAAGGCGTGGTTTTTATCAGGCCCCTACGGGGCCTTATCTTTGCCTAGATTTTTTGTGAGCGTGGCATGGCCTGCGTTGGCAGGTGTGATAAGTGGGCTGGGGCGGCAGATACAGAGCCAGGTGGGCAGCAGCATCGGAGGCGCCATCCAGACAGACGCGGCCATCAACCCAGGCAAGCCACACTCTTTTTCACTGATTCACAGTAGGATCTTCATCACATCACAGGGTTCATGAAACATAGAAATGGATGTGCACGCTTGGGAGGGGAAGCTTATGCATTTGCCTGACATCACGTGCCCAAAATGGGTGGTAGAAGAAGGAGGAGGTTTCCCTCCCTCCTCCTTTCTGTTTAACTCCCCTTCAAGATGAGTGGAGTACTGTCTGCCTTTAGCACCATGAAGCAGTTGGTGCCCCAACTTTACCCTTCAAACACATCAGCTTTGGATTATTTTTATACTGAATATAAATTTTTTCGTAATTTACGGTGTAAGGTTTCTAGGGTGGATGTATGGATGGATGCTGAGCTGGAGGGTGTTCCAAAAAACAGGCAACTCAGGGGGTCCGCTGCTGGACTCGGGAGGGCGAGTCATCGGGGTCAACACGGCCATCTACACAGCGTCGGGGACGTCCGCCGGCGTCGGATTTGCGATCGGCATTGACACGGTTCGCCGCGTGGTGCCTCAGCTGCTGCAGTTTGGCAAAGTGACGCGGCCGGCACTCAACATACAGGTGCGCCTCGGACTTGGCATAGCAGGATTATAGAAGAAAATGGAAGAAGTGTGAGATTGTGCTCGAATGACCGGGCCTGTGGCAAGCAATATCAGTACATATGTGAGGTGCTGGGTGTCAAGGATTTGGCTGTAGAATATCTTGGCACTGTGTGTACATGGATGCTTTGGGTGACTGGCTGTCAGGTAGTCCTGGCATGCATGCATGCCCCGCTGGCGCCAAGGGCACAGGTCCAACTCCTGCAGCGGGCATGCGCGTGTCAGAGCAGCACTCGAGCATCGCCCATGGCGAAGTGCTCATCTGTGTCAGCCTGATATGATGACAAGCGCTCTGTCAAGATCTGATTCTGCAGCGCCAGACTCAGATGCATCGGGGAATATTGTGGAGGCAATGCTTGCCGACCACCTGAGTCTGGCGCTGCAGAATCAGATCTTGACAGAGCGCTTGTCAGCATATCAGGCTGACACAGATGAGCAGTTCGCCATGGGCGATGCTCGAGTTGAGATTGCGCCTGCCTGTCATCAAGGCACCTCAGTCCGCCATGCAAGCATCAGAGCCTCTGGACGATGATGCACAAAGGCAACGCTCCAAGACACCCTTAGGGTGCATGTTCAGTAATGTTTATTGTAGATCAAAGACACATCTTTTCTGATTGATTGAATGCATGATGGTCAATTCAACACACTAATGTCTGGACCTCCAATCAGCAAGGATGTCGGAGCTATTTTTAAGTCAAGTCCTGAGAACTTTGACTCACGGCAGCTGGCGTCCGAGGCGGTGGCGCGCCAGCTGAAGGTGACTCGCGGCGCGATGGTGCAAGCCGTGGCGCCAAACTCGGCGGCCGCCAAAACCGGGCTGCTGCCGACGAGACGTGCGCTGTCAGGCATCGTGGCGGGTGATGTCATCACCGCCTTAGATGCGCGGCCCGTGACTAAGCCAGGTCTGCCTATTCTGGCAACACTGCCTGTCCACGTGAAAACTTGTGATCGCCCTGCACTCCATGAAGATTTTGCTGCCAATTGGCTTGTGAATGTGGCTGCCCAGTATCATTGCAAGCGGTGCTATGCTTTGAATAAGTGGATCACATAGAGCTAATGCTGAGATAGTGGCAGCTTGGACGAGAGGTGCAAGACATGACCTGATAGGAGGCTTGGTTATTATTATTATTATTATTACACGCTTTTCCTGCCAAAGGCAAGGTGCGTCTGCAGACAAGCTGC
>JADEYI010000482.1_pt1 | contig 54386 bp, 99 predicted proteins | sample 8542331 | NCBI WGS metagenome assembly JADEYI01 (sample SAMN16510988, study PRJNA670497) | mine drainage metagenome | isolation source: biofilm near Copperflume 1 | place: Germany: Marsberg coppermine Kilianstollen | collected 2018-02 | reverse complement strand
ACATGCAGCTTGTCTGCAGACGCACCTTGCCTTTGGCAGGAAAAGCGTGTAATAATAATGTTACTTGCATGCTATTCTAGCCTTCCAAGGCGAGGTGCATTCCAGCAGCACTTCTATGGATCTCTTCCAGAATTCCCTGTCCTTGCAACTCTCCACCAGTCGTCCTGGAGCCTCGTGTGCCAGGGGCATGCAGACCAGTTTTGCCAAACGAGAAGCCAGCCTGAAGTTTCTGAGACGGCGCTTGAGAGTATTGAACTGAGTTGTGAATGGATGGCGCGCAGGGTGAACTTCCACACACAGGTGGCTGACAAGGCGAGCGAGAAGAACAGCGACTACGTCAAGCGCCTGCTCAAGGCAGTCTATGATATCATGGCCCCCAAAGGTACCCATTTCTTATTGCCCGTGCCCCTTTTCATCTGTATTAAATTTTCTCCAGAGCAGCCTTCACCTCTTGTTGCACATTTTGCTGATTGCAAAGCTCAGATTGCACCTGATCTTCATGGACCGAGGGCGTGCAATATTCCGATGCATGTTGCAAAGTTTGAGGTACACCACACGCATAATGTCAGGCATTCCCAGAGCAAAAAAGAATAGATCAGTTGGGTCCTCCAAGCCATCCTCTTCATTCAGTGAGGATCAAGCCAATCCTCGATTGATGGAGTGAATTCAGTGTTGATTCCTCACACCTTTTATCACTCACTTTGTCATGGGCTGACAAAGACGAGAGACTACATCGTCCCAGCGACACAGGGCTGATTAGGTGTCCCACAGCTTCCCAACCGCCAATAGCACGCAAGACATGAAAGTAAATGATCTGTCTATGCATGACCAAGGTTGCGTGCATGCAGCGTTCAGCTTCAGCATGTACACGCCGCCACTGATCCTGCTCCCCTTTGCGGCGCCCCTGATAAAGCGGCTGGCGCACCATTTTCCGGACGAGGGCCTGTCGCGCGTCAAGGCCGGCCGCCAGGTCATCATCGACATCGTCAAGGAGCTGCTCGCCGAGCGCCGCCAAGAGCTCGCCGTTGAACAGGTGCGCCCAGCGCATGCATGACCATGCCACGACTTAACAGCAGTCTACATCTTGTAATAGACGGTGCAGCAACCCAGCCCCTTGCCCCAAAATAAGATGTATGAGATGTTTGGGCAAGTGATTGATCTGTAGCACTTTGCCCAAAGTAGACCCGCATGAAGTCCCATAAACCTCAATTTCTTACTGGTGGGCTACACGGCAGAAACGTGAAGAGGGTGTGCCTGTGTCAAGATCTGAGCGAATTGCATGGGTTTGGCTGCAGAACCGCACGGCCAAGGGCTTGGGCAAGCTGCGGGCGAGCTTTGCTGAGACGACCGGGGAGCGCCGCGGCGTGGCCCCCGGCAGCTTCGTGGACCTTCTGGTGAACGCCACCGACAAGGCCACCGGCACCAGCCTCACCGACCTCGAGCGCACCAACCAGGCACGCCCCATCACACCTGCACACACAGCCACATGCATGCAATTCATCATTTGGGGGTTTAGGGTTTGAGAGGGCCTCGCTGAGATGCAGAATTGCCCGAAGTGCACTTCATGATGCCTCTAAACAATGCAAGGAAATTTAGATCTACCTAGCAAACTTGGCACTCAATTTGACAAAAAGCTCTGGTCGGACCAGAACCCCGTCCCAGAACCCACAAGCACAAGCCCACTCCTAGAGGCAATCACCCCTGGGCTCTCAAACCCTGCATGGATGTCTGCTCATGCGTGGACTTTGCTGCTCGTGGCAATGTCGGGGAACTTATCTTTATATCATTAAAAACGCGATGGAATATGTTGAGCGCAGGCGTTTGTGATGGTGCTGTCGGCGTACGAGACGACGGCCAACGCGCTGGCGTTCACAATGTACCTTCTCTCCAAGCCGGAGAACGCTGGCAAGCTGGCCAAACTGACGGCCGAGATCGACGCGTTTGGCCGCGAGCGTGTTCCCTCCTTTGAGGAGCTCGATAAATTCCCCTGGCTGGAGGTGCCGCCCCCTGCCAGCTTTTTCCTTGTTCTCACTCAAAATCTGCAGTTGTATAGTATATTGCCTTCGCCTGGTGCTCAGCCGAATGCTTTCATCCCATTTTGCAGCTGCATAGTATCTTGCCGTTGCCTGGTGCTCAAGCCATAGCAAATGCTGATAGATCTCCTCATTCGCATCCCAATGTGCAAATGTACACCATGTTGCCTCTGCCTCAGGCTGGCAATGAGGCCATAGCACATTTTTGCTGCGACTGTGACGAGCTCACTATGACCACGGCAGAAAGACTGGGAAAAAGTCAACACTGGGAGCATATAGCTCTGAGAAGAGACACTTGCATGACTAGTCCCTACATGAACCATTACTTAGGTTTTCTCACTTCGCTTGGGGTGCAGGCGTGCCTGCGTGAGGGCATGCGCATTTTCCCGCCGGTGCCGACGCTGACGCGCGAGGCGGAGCGCGACATGGACTTGGGCGGCTACCGGGTCGCCAAGGGCCAGATGCTGGGCGTGGCCGTCTACTCCATGCACAACAACCCCGCCTACTGGCAGGTGTGTCAGTCAGTCACATCTCATCTCTTCCAGCCAACTTAGGGCTGAGGCAACGCCTGACTGTGACGTTCAGAGTCAGCGCCAGCGTGACATCTAAACACTCGCGTGTGTGTGGTGCGATGCTCACCCCTTGCATAGAAGCGTCATGTATGCTGCACGCATAGCATGTACGCTGCGTTCCTGCTCACTTGGGCAACCGCTCTGCCTCGATGCCTGCATCTCTCTTCTTCTAAAAAGGGCTTGATCTCTAAAATCATAGGAGTGTTGCACAGCGGCACAGCAATGCTTGCATGCAAACTAATGTGCGCTTGCGCCGTTGCATGTTTGCGGAAGAGGATGATGTAGCGTGTTCTGTGGCGATGTGCTTTGGCATCCAAGAAGTGAGAGTTTTTGTGTGAACAGGAGCCTGAGAAGTATCTGCCCGAGCGCTTCATTGAGGGCACGCCCGAGTGCCTGGCCAAGCCTCTGCACGGCTACCTCCCCTTCGGCGACGGCCTGCGCCAGTGCATCGGCCTGCGCTTCGCCATCATGGAGGTGGGCAGCCACCTGATGACGTCATGCTCTACTGCTGAATGTTTGAAGACTTGTCAATGACAGAGTGTCATGCATGCATGCGTCTACTTCTTGCATGTGGCTGAGGAGGGGTGGTGTGGTGTGATGCAGGCAAAGATCACCATGATCCGGCTGTACCAGCGCTTCACTTTTGAGCTGGAAGCTGGGCAGGACACGCTGGAGCTGCGAGAGACCATCACCATCTCGGCTGCCAATGGCGTGCTTGTCAAGGCTGTCCCCCGCCCGCCGCCCAACAACTTGTTCTAGGTGGAGGTGTTACGTCACTTGCGCATCTGCAGATATTGTGCGTTGGTAGACGATTACAGGTCGTCAAGTCACACATCCAGAGACCGATCTGATCAGTCCAATCTCAACTGCGTAATTTGTAGGCTGAGCTGTGACATCAAATTCCTCTTTGCAGAGAAGTACGAATGCAATAGGCTAGCTGAGATAGATGCTCAGGTTGTAGTGATGAGAACATATCCCACTTGCACTCCTCAAGAGGTTTCAAGATTCCCAGTCCTTGCCAATGTTTTCAAGAAATGCGATAGCCCACTTTCAAAAATATGGTGCTTGCTGTCCCTTGTTGTCTGCAATGATCTTTCTCTAAACCAGTAAAATGCCCAATGGGGCTACAGGAGAGACTAAACAAAATCACATGTGAATGAAGAAAATACAGAAAATCTCAAGCCTTGTGCATCTGACGCCTCTCCATCAGTGAGCTCTGACGGACTGAGATGCCGGGAAGCTTGACTGGTATCGCGAGCGCGATTGGTGGTCATCCGCTGGCCTGTTGATGGGGGTCCACACTGGCTCACCCACAAACAGCCGCATCGCCTGCAGCCCACCGCACACCTCTCCTTACCACATGCAGCCCTCATGCAACCCTCCCTTGTCTAGGATCAAGGGTTGCCCCCACAGGTCTTCTCAAACGCAGACATAAATGGACTTGAGAATAAAAAGAAAGAGCACAGCACCTTGATGTAGTTATTGGTGTCGAGCGTGAAGCGGTGGTAGATGCCCTCTGGCAGCACGATCATGTCGCCCTTGCGGCAGTCAATCCTGATCCACCTCTCGTCAAAGTCCCTCACGTCAAAGTAGCCTGAATTGCATGCAGAACAGATGTCAAGGTTGTCTGGATGTCACCCCATCTGCAGCACTCATTGCATAGACGCAACCTGAAGGAGCCTCACCGCTGCCATCCAGCACAAATCTGATCTCCTCATCAGAGTGGATGTGTTCCTCGAAGAAAGACTTGATCTTCGCCTCATAGTTTGGGAGCTTGTCGGGTGACACTGTGATGACGTCCTGCAGCGCAGTTGCTGGTGAGCACAGTGGACTTCTACCCTTTGGTACATTCAGGAACCTCAGCTAATTTCAAGAGCATGCAGGGTGTCCATCCTGACCTTATAGCTGTACCCTCTGGCGTCCCTGATGGCCTGGAGCTTTGGGTCCTCTTCTCCGTCAACCTTCCAATAAACAACCCCTAACTTCTGCAGGTGCTCCAAGGATACTGTTTCGTTTGGCTCTAGCCTGTTACAAGGATCCATTTCGATGTCAGACCAAATGGAAGCTGCGAATGAAGCTACAGAATAAAGATGTTTATTCTTCCGCTGCAGCTGCCAAGCACGCATAGCATCGTCAGATGGGTTACAGCACCTGTGGGGAAGCCTTTGATCCTCCGTAGATTCGTCCATGTACCAGGCATCGACGTGGGAGGTCTCGATCGGGTCAGGCTGCAGCATGTAGCGACCAGATTCAGGCATCAACATGAAGCAGTATATAAGCTAATCAAATGCAAGTTCACTTTCTGGATTCAATCTGATGCAACCAGCCTGCGTTGAAGATGCCAAGGAGGCTTTGCAAACCTGTGCCAACCGTTTGATCTCGGCACTAATGGTAGCCATTGCCACACCAAACGCTTGTGAATTCTCGCACTTCGATAAGCTCACACCTTTCCTATCCTCTAGAAAACTGCACAGATAACCAGATCGTGAGATCGCATTCACGAGGAGGCACGAGCATCAAGCATGCGTCAGGGGTATAACGTAATTATGGCGGGAGCCTGCCGGAAGCTGTGTGGCGCCGAAGAACCGAGGGCAAATTGTGTTCTTGTTGATGTCGCTCTTTCTGGTGTCGTTTAGTATTGGGAAGATGATTGACAGGATCTAGGTTTTTATAGTTTGGAAAATGACGTATATTAGTGCTTTTACTCTAATGATCGTGAGGGATTTCTGAAACAGTACAGAGGATGTGTGAATGATGAGACTGACAAGTAGATCACAATATAAGGCAGCCATAATTCGCTTGCTGGCTCTTTATTGCCTCCTTCTGCCCAATTGTGCTGTTCCTCCTCAGGACAATATTGGCGCCCCGTGCACTTTACAACAAGAAGAGCCGTCATTGATCCACACCGATACTCTGAAAGAGAAGCCTTACATCGGTATACCGGATGCTGGAAATCCCGAGCGATCCATCGTTTACCAAGCTGATCAGCCAGGCAGCAGCTCGTCAATCCTTCGAGCTCCTGCACCACAACTGCTGGATCCTGGTATAGAGGACACACATGTGCAGCCAAAACTTCAACAGGAGATATCCGGCACAGGTGCTGCAGCTGCAGTTGCCGAGCCTCATCTGACCCTCCATGCTTCAGAAGGTGCGCAGCTCTCAAACCTTGCATGCATGGGCCAAATCATCCAAGCCATCATTCCCGATAGGCTCAATGCTATGTACCCAGAGAAGCGCTGAGTTTAGTTGCGTGCAGGCTTGGTCGAGCCTCCTTCGGTCATCAATGGGACCGCTGTTACCGCTGATAGTCCTGTAATTGTGTCCACACCAGCTGAGGCCCAGCAAGTGCCGGCATCAGAGGACCCTGTTGGGGCACAGACTGCAGCCGCCTCTGACTCCAGCGCGCAGGTCTGTGCTTCTGCAATGGAGGGGCCCTTCATTTTTATTCTTTATTCTAGCCAAAGCTTCATGTGGCGGCAGAGAGTGGTCCTGATGCGCTCATTGTCTTTCCTTGATCAATCAAATTTCAATTTTTGCAGGTGAGTGAGCTTGAAGAGGAGGAGGATCGCCACAACTTTGCGCTGGCCAAGGACGGTGCAAAGATTGTGGCAGCTAACAAGGAGGCGCGCAAGGCCGAGTCCATATTGGACAGCGACGGGGACACCTTCCTCAAAAACGAGTGCAAGGCAGACAAATGGGTGCTAGTGGAGCTCAGCCAGGTCACCAAAGTAGACCTCATAAAACTTAGCCAGGTAGAATCCCTGTGATGTTTTGTCTCAAAACTTAAATCGTGTTTGTTATGCTACATGCTTGGGAAAAATAATGTGGTGAGGGATTTTCTCGTTGGACTGAACAAGTTGACTGTGGCTGCTTACAGTATGAGCTGTACTCTTCGCGGGTCCGGGACTTTGAGGTATTTGGCCGGCAAAGCAATCCGCGGACAGACGGATCGGACTACGCACGCCATCTGAATTCCAGCTCGTGGCAGCTGCTTGGAAGGTTCACGGCAGGCAACCTGAAGGGCACACAGGTCAGCAGCCTCCTCAGATGTAGTCACTCGCTTCCACGAAGTGCACAATTGTAGCGAACTCTAGAGTGCTCTCCTGGCAGCTTTTTTAAGATAGATACCCATACTTATTCAAGGTATCCATCGGGTGCAGGTGTTTCCTGCCCAGCAGCCGGCGTGGGCAAAGTACCTGCAGCTGCGGTTCCTGACGCACTACGGCAGCGAGCCGGTGTGCGCCCTCAACGACGTGCGCGTGTACGGCAAGAGCGCTGTGGAGGATCTGGAGGACCGCCTGGCGCTGGAGGCAGGACAGGACGGCGACGATGAGCAGGAGCAGGCGCAGCAGGAAGCTGTTGACGCTGAGGCTCAGTCAAAGCCGCAGCCAGAGCTGGAGCCGGAGGCGGCAGGGAACGAGGCTGCTGGCGTCAGTCAGCCGCCTAAGCCTGAAGACAATGGCGACGGAACAGCCAGCGATCCTTCACCTACCAGCATGCCTGCGGAAGACCCGACAAAGCCCGTTGCCGGGAGTGATGTGGTAGGACATGGCTCAGCGGCGCAGGCAGGGGCAGAGGTTTCAGCAGGAGCAGCGGATGAGAACAAGCCTGCAGCCGAGACAGAGAATGGGAAGCCGGAGGACGGCAGCGCTGCGGTGTCAGACGTGCAGGGGGTTTCAGGTGACAGGGGGGATGTGGCAGCAGAGGTGCTGGAGGTGCTGAGTGCCGGGCTCAGGCGGCTGATCTCGCCGCCCGGGACAGGCAAGAAGCGGGCCACGTACAGCGGGGTTGCGACCAGCATCGACCGCATGCCTCAGCCGGAGGCCCCCATTGCACCGGAAAGTGCCCCCCCAGGGAACAGCGGCAGCGCAGGGGCGCAGAGGCAGGACACAGGGGGCAGGGAGAAGAGTGGGGACAAGGATGGAGCAGAGGCGGCCCCCAAGGCCTCAGCGAGCAAGAAGGAACTGGTTGGAACAGTCCCTGTTGTGGTGGACACGTCTGGGACGCAGTTGCCTCTAATCAGCACCACTGCTGTGGATTCCATGCCAAGTGCGCTCTCTGCATGCAGCTCATCTGCTGCACGTGGCTTGAGCAGACAGAATCACTATCATTCATGCACAGGAATATAATTGAACCAAGCTGACTGACTTCTGCAGGCACTGTCAGTGAAATAGAGGCGCTTGGTGGAGCAAAAGAGGGGAAGGCCAAGAATGGACAGGCGCTGGAGAAGGAGAAGGAGCTGCTGCTGGCAGCCAACAGCGCTGGCAGCGCCAAAGCGCGCAACGGTGGCACCGTCTACGACATCCTTGTCTCCGAGATAAAGGTGGGCACCTCCTACCATTTGCCAATAAGGGCATGACACAGACTGCTGAGCTTATATCTGGCTTTTGTCTGAGATAATTGTGTGCATCTCCTAACTCCTCTTATGTCGCTGTTGGGCATGATACAGACCGCTGGATGCACCCTGCTGGAGGTATGACTGAAACTGCATGTTGCATATGGGGCGACAGGCGCTGAAGCTGCAGCAGAAGATGGTGCCCCGGGCGCTGGCCGACTTGCAAAAGAACGTGACCGCGGCCGTGGCCTCGATCGCCGCGGAAATGTCCAGCTTCCACCAGCGCATCGCAGACCTGGAAGCCGCCTCCGACGCGCCCGCCACCTGCACGGCAGCTGAGGCCGACGCCCTGGCGAACGACAGCGGCCTCGGGGGCTCGTCTCACCTGGCGTCCCCACAGGACTTTGGTGACTCAGCCGGCGGCGTGCAGCCCGTTCTTGACATGCAGACGATTTCTCAGGAGCTGGCCGCCCTGCGGACGGCTGCTGAGCGCGCGAACCGACGCGAATTTGCCATGGTGAGTCTCCTTCATGCACATTCATCCGAGACAAGTCTGTTTGTTCAGGTCCCCGCTTCAGGCCGGGTGCAACATGACACAGGAGACAGCAAAGAGCCAGATGCAGTCAATCCCTGTCCTCTGTGTGTTGAGCACATGCATCTTGCACTCCATTTCGTCAAACAGTAGTAAGCATTGTTCTGGGTGCAGGTGATGGTTATTGCCATGCTGTGTGCGCTGCTGGTGCTCTCCCTCCCGCGCATTGGCAGCCAGAACCCCATCTTCCGCGGAGCAGTGGTCTTGCTGGCACTGGCAAATGGCTGTGTCGGCCTCCTGCTGCATTATGCCAACGCGCTGCCAGCCCTCGAGAAGGGCCGGTTTCAGAGTGTCCAGGGTGTTGTCGGCATCTGATGTGCCATGTGTTAGTGAGAGTTTCTCTGTGAGTCATGTAGGGTAGGATTGGCACTGCGTGTCTTGGCACTGTTGCTGCTTGAGTCAGCGCTGGCAAGCGACCCTTGCTGTTGCTGGACTGTGGGCACCAGCTGCGCACACTCGGTAGATTAGCACCTGTCTCAGCCCTGGTGAGTATTGCCATGCATATTCATGGAAACGGCAATGTCACTACGTAGTGAGTAGTATACTGCCAGGAATAATTATTTTGAAAATGCCAGGTGCACCGTAGAGAGGAGTCTTGTTTCCGTCAGTGATCAGAGATGTCTTGAGGTCTGATTATGCTTGTGCCACGAGAGGAACCTCAAAATTGAGCATCATCCGAGAATCATGATAGGGTTCGAACTCAGGCGTAGGTTTCTGCAAATTGCTTGAACCATGGGAGCTGGATAGAGACTTCATGTGCACATGCACTTAGGAAACGTGCGCAAGCCTCTGCACTTGGTAGTGCTCTTGACATCACTGTAATGAATACAGGAACATCAAGCTTTGTCTCGACTTGCAAGCTTGTGCAATGCTGGCATGTGCCCTGTAATGCATTATCTAGTAGCAATATTTACATTAGTTGTGATTCATGAGCATTTCCGGAGGGTCGCTCATATGCATATGGCACCATCACTCATGAAGCATTGCATCATATACAACCCGCAATCCTCTAAACGCCACAAGAATTATGACTATATTGCATGCGTTGCGCAACATTAAGATTCGGCTCAATAAGATGGCCCTCGACCTTGAGAGTCCTTAGCAAAATGTCTCAATTGTCCTGTCCAACAGTTGCCCTGTCAGTAAGTAGACCAGACACATCAGCTCAAAATTAATTTCTGTCTATTCTCTTGAAGGTGCTGTTTCAGCCCGGCATCTCCTCAGCCTAGGATGGCTCCTGCAAAATTGCATTTGCCAGCTCCTTCTGCTGAAATATTTCCAGATTCTCCTCTCATCAATATCAGACGTGTGCTAAGACTTGAGTGAGTTCATAGAAGATGTGGGACTGCCGTTCTGACAAAATGTGGGGATGTGATGATGTTTCCTCTGACACAGGCATCACGAAATCTCGCGGCCTGACCTAATGTACAAGCAAAAATGAAACAGATACTGCTGCAAGCTGCTGACAGGGAGGGACAATCAAGGAAAGACCTACAGCAAGCGCCCCAAGTTCACACCAAGCACGCTCCTAGCAGCCCATAGCTAGCGAATTGCGGCGCCCACATCATCTATGGACCCGCCCACATCCACATGCGAGCTATCAGAACTATGGCTGTCAGCACCAGAAGTACGCTCACTATCTGAGGTAGCCGCATGAGATGATGGCACTTCATGAAGTGCCGCAGCAGATTCCTCGCCGGGCGTCGGGGCTCCTTTGGAGGATGCAGAGGCAGCAAACCCCGAGTTGGAGCGCTGGGTGGCGTCTGAGAGGCCCATGGCGTCCTCCATGCTGCCGTTGAGGCCTGCCGGGGCGTCGCTGTCCCTCTTGAAGGACTCCCTCAGCTTCTCCCGCTGCAGCACCACGTCCGTTGGCGGCTGCAGGTACGAGTTGCGCGAATCCTCCTGCAGTACAAATGGGAGTAGAAGTCATACTGTGCAGCACTTCACCCATTGATAGAATGCTCTCTCTATGCTAAGCAACTGTCACAAGGGCAAGAGGCAAATGTGGAAAAGAAGTTTCCTCTCCAAGCCTTTGTGTAATTGCTGAGAAACAGAAACATGCATGGCGGTGTATTTCTAAGATGCTGCCAAGGGGCGCACCGCTGGCGGCAGCAGCTTCTGGTCGACCTTGAAGATGAGGCCGTCCGGGTCTCCAGAGGCGTGCTGGGGCTCGGCCACCAGGTCATCCGCCAGCTCACCCACGCGCGTGTCAACCTGCTTGCGCAGCTCGTTCACCAGCACGCGCACCTGCGCAGTCAACATAGCAACTCCCTTGGCAAAGGTTGCCAGGACCAAAATTAGTTCCATCACGGAACGGCAGCAGCTCCAGAAACAAGTGCTGTGCCAGTAGCTGCTCAACACATTACTGCTAAACTGCGCGCATGCAGCTGCCTGCGCCCTTCAGGTCACACGAAGATGCATCATAGGGGATGAACAGGGACGGCAGCGTACCCCGTTGGCGTTGGCGCCGAGGCCAAAGAGCAGCTGGGAGCCCATCTCGGTGGCGACCTCGGTGTTGGCCGTGATCACGGTGGACGCGCCAGCCGCCTTGAGCTCGGCGGCGTGCAGGGAGTCGAGAGCGCGCGCGTAGATGGTCACGTCCCTGAAGCCCTCGCGCAGGCTGCGCACGGCCGCCACGCTGCGCGCCCGCGCCGTGTACACCACTGCTATCGCGCGCGGATCCGCTATGCCCGCCGCCTCCAGCACCTGCGCCGCGGCAGGATATCACTCACAGCTTCCTTTGCCTGTATGCCGTCTTTCCAAAAACGAATAAGTTCGAGATCGGGCTGTCCTTTTTTTGCTTTGGCAACCTTCGGGTGGCTCAATGTGACAGCTTGGGGATCTGCTGAGACTATAACATCGAAGGATTGGGTCTGAGGGCATGGTCCTATGGCTCTGAGAGTATGGTCCTATGGGTCGCACTACCAACGGCATCGCATGGCAGAATCCTGTGAGGTTTCTTATTGGTGTGGGAGAGGCACGGCTGGAGCACGTTAAGCCATGAAGCCTGGAGACCATCTTCAAGAGGGAAACACCCCAGACAAGCAGCAACTGTCCCCCTCCCAGGTAAAACACAAGGAGGCAGAGCCAGGAGCAAGCAGCGTCTAGTACAGTTGACGAAGAAGAGAAGTGATAAGAAAGAGAAGTGCCGCTCACTGCAGGGCGGGAGGCGTCGCCGTAGAGTACGTTGAAGCCGGCCTCGCGCGCGCGGCGCAGGCGGCTGGGCTGCAGGTCGAATGCGACGTAGGGGATGACGCCGCGCTCCAGGCTCATGGCCAGGGGCGACTCCAGCATGTTGGCCAGCGTCTGCCCCAGCTCCCCAAACCCGCAGATCACCACCGCCCGGCTGTCCAGCACGCCCGCGTCCCCGCCCTCCGATGCCTCACCCGAGTACCCGCTGTCTACGCACGCACCGCACTGTTTTCTCAGAATTCAGGCCGAGCGGCTCAAGCAGCCTTCCCATTGACTGTCGACGTGTGATTGTCAGCAGGACAGGCAGCATGCCTTGCCGGGCTGCTTACCCACAGCACTACTCAGGATTCAGCTGCTGCATAAGGCCTGGCCAGAAAGGAATGGAGCACCAAGCTTGCCTCCTCCTCAACAGAGCGGCACCATCAACAATGTAAAGCTTTGCGCTCAATCAGCATTCCTGGTGAGAACGCTGCTGCATCCCAGAATGCATGAGACAGTGTCCTTTATCCTCACATGGTTCAAGCCGGTGCGCATGGTCTGCATACTTAGTAAGCAACTCCTGAGGCGTGCACGCAGGGGCCGCCAACCCAGGCGTGCGCATGGCGAAGAAGTTGGGCGCACCCTTGGAGGCGTCGTCACTGACAGTGGAGTCGGCGAAGCGCTTGCCGGCCTCGGCCAGGAAGGGGGTGAGCGCCATGGACAGGACGACCACGATGATCAGCAGCCGGTTCAGGTCCGTGGGCAGCACCTTGAGCTCGTTGGCCAGGCTCAGCAGCACAAACGCAAACTCGCCGCCCTGGCTCAGCAAGAAAGCCGTGCGGATGCTCTCCTGCCTGCATACCCAAAATCCCCCAATGGTTCAGCGCCAGTGCGTGCATCATGTCATTGCGCATGGGCCTTGTCTGAAAGCATGTTGACCTTAATGATGATGGCCACAGCAGAATGTAACCACCCACCGAGCACGAGCACATGCACATTGGAGTCTTCTGTATGGCATGCATGGAGTTAATGTAATGTGTATTGCATTCAGAGAGAGAGAAGGGCGACCTGCTGAGGCCGAAGAAGGGCGCGAGGGAGCCAATGATGCCGATCTTGACGGCGATGAGGCCCACCAGCAGGGAGAGCACGATGTTCCACTCGTGCAGCAGCAGGCTGACGTCCATGCTGGCGCCAGTGGTCACAAAGAACAGGCCCAGCAGCATCCCCCTGAACGGCCTGATGTCCGCCTCCACCTGCCACATCAGCGCACCCTCACAACATGTGTGACTTCATGAGTGCCCATCAGGAGGGCACCACAGTCATCCAAATACCGGTGCAGAGCATCACGGGCGCTGCAGTGATGTCTGATGCTCGAGTGCAGGTGCAGGGCTCCACCTCAGATCCTTGCGAACACTCTGAACTTGTGAGGAATATCAGAGCATTGCAAGGAGGAGAGGTAGAGGACTGCTGGCCTCCACACTCATGGTCGCTGGAAGATCTCTGGACAGCAGCGCTACTCGCTGTAGGAACCTTTGCACATGGACAAGGTACCTGAATCGTCATTTACTATTTTATGGCAACTCCTCTATTGCCTTGTATCATCTGGTTTTGGAGATGGGGGGGCGTGCCTGGGTGCTGTAGTTGGTCTCTGCCAGGAGCACGCCGGCCACAAAAGCGCCCATGGTGTCGGAGAAGCCCAGCTTCTGTGTGAGCAGGCTGGCGCCCGTCACCGTCAGCAGGCACAGAGCCACAAACGTCTCGTCGCTGCGCGCCTCCGCAACCTGTCACGCGCACATTTCGAACTTCCAAAATCATTGAAAACTTTCAAAAATTTGTGTAATATTTGAATATCTGTGACCATGACATGATCTCAGAGGCCTGCACAGCCAGCAAACACACCTTGCAATCATGATGATCTGAATACCGCGGTAGAGTGTTATTTTGCAGGGATTTCTTTGCTATTTGCTAGGCCCCGGCTGGCGGGGGGCGGTATAAATACTGAGCACCGTGCGCACGGTTGATTGGGTCTTGCTTGTAATCTGGCGAGTGTAATCTGGCGAGTCCAACGAGGGGTGGCCTATTGTTATTATTAATATTTTTCTTCTTCTTACACGCTCCTCCTTACAGAGGCAAGGTGCGTCTGCAGGCAGGCTGCAGGTACTGAGCTATTTAGAATAGAAAGGCGCACCAGCTCGAAGATGCGGCGGAGGACGACGCGCCCGCCCAGCAGGAGGGCGCCGAGGCCGAAGACGGTCTGCAGCGCGGTGGGGCCCAGCGAGGCGACCAGCGTCATCGTGCTCTGCCCAGCCTGCCCCACCAGATCGTTGTTCTCCACCAGCGGCAGCAGCACCAGGAAAGGCACCACCGCTATGTCCTGCACATTCATGCAGACACACCTACTCAGCACCGCTCATGCTGCAGAGTGACTCTTTGAAGCGCTGCAAGCAGGCAATGGATTGGCAATTTGTGAGATTGAATGCTGCATGCAAATCGATGTGCAGGCTACTACCCATCGAGACCAGATGCAATGCTGAGTGAATGGTTCAAACTGAGCTTCCGGCCACAGCAGAGGAGCAGAAAAAGAAGAGCAGACAAAGCACGCACCTGCAGGAGCAGGATGCCGAGCGTCGCGGAGCCGAATTTGGTGGCCAGCTCGCCGCGCTCGCTCAGTAGCTGCAGCACAAACGCTGAGCTGGACAGCGACAGCGCCGCGCCAATCACCACCGCCTCGTCCACGCTGCCCACCGCTGCCAGCTTTGGCGATGCATGAAACACCTGCAAGATCGTTGCCCATCTGACCCACAAATCTTCCACTGGCCAATGCAATCAAGACAAGACACTGATACACTCACCATGGTGATTCTGCATGTGCGTGCATGGTATGGGTGCGAGCGAGGAGTGTGTGCTTGCCTTGACGAGGATCTGGGTGCCGATGCCCTTGCCAGGCGGGAGCGACATGAGGGTGAACACCACAGTGCTCGCAAACATCGTGAGGGTGCCAAGCCCAAATGCATACTTTGCCAGCGCCTACATATCAGGCAATGCAAGGATTCAGTGCACGCCCAATTGCTGAGTTCCACTGTAATCTGCATGTAGAGCAATGAGAGTGCGCGACTGGCAGATCAAGCAGATGCAACAACATACCTTCAGCCGATCCAAAGAGAGCTCCAAGCCCATCTCAAAAAGCAGAAACAGGACTCCTAGCTCCGACAGCTTCTCTAATTCTTCAGTATTCCTGAACAGCCTGCATGGCACATTCCCAGCCACGTGAGCAACAATGCATTGGCCGACAGCCACTTGCAACGAATAGCCATTTGCTTTGCAACTTACTGGAATTGCTTATTCTCATTGGGACAGTGAATCCCTTTGGTGCTTCACGAAATGTATGGATCTCAGTCCTCACCCCAGCTGTCCCAGCACCAGGCCAGAGAAGAGGAAGCCCAGTACAGGGGATGCATTCACCGACTTGAACACTGGGATGACCAGGACTGTGGCTGCAAGGAATGTAAGAAAATCCAAGCCCAGCGGCAGCAGAGGATCAGGTACTGCACTTGTCACACAGCAGTCTCCTCTCCTTCTGCCACGCAAGTATGTGCTCCAAGGTTTCCTGCAAAGGGTAGTAACATGTCATGGGCTTGCTCAATGTGTGCATATTTGCTGCTTTGAGGATGGCAGTGTGCGAGCGATATGCTCTGGAGAATGCCCACTACTACAACCAGACAAGGCACAAATTCCCTTTCCATGAGCTTCATCCATTTCTTTCAAGACAAATGAGCATGTCTGCGCTTAGAACGAATCAGTCCCAAATCTTCCATGGAAACATCCATGGAGCAAGAAATGTCCCCGACAGGCATTGCTCACCTGAGTGGCTGGGCATCCTGGAGAGAAATCTTGTCTAGGGTGACGCCCGAGTGCCGACTCGGCATACTACAGCTTCTGCTCAACCTGGCGCTGCAAAAAGGTGCCCAACATCTCCTCGTGTGGAGACTGCTCCGATAGCTATGCAGAGTACTACTGAAACGTGATGCGTGATGCATCATATGTGTGTTCAATGGGCCTCCAGAACTGATCTGCATGGTTCAGCTGGTGCACAAAGGGATTCGGAAAATACTAGTTCACCATTTGGCCGAGTACACGGTCTGCACTCACAAGCTCAAACCTATTCAGGTCAGAATTTTGGCCTAAATTTAGGTGATAAGATGTTGTCTTGAGGCTGAGGGTGCAGATGCTTGGCGCATATTGATATGCATTCACAGAGGCAGTTGGGAACAGCGACACGTCGACTTCAGATGGGATCCTGACTTGGCGCATATTATCCCCTGCATGCATGCAACAGACTTACCTCAATATTGTTAAGTCATGTGGCCATCGATGAATTCAAGGTTGGTGGTTCCCAGAAAAGCAATTCTTTGCTGTTGTGATGCAGTACCTTGATTTTTTTTCTTTTCCCAGGGCTAGCTTGTACTACTCTCTGGCAGTTGGCCCCTCGTTTCACTGGTACACCAACTTGGCTTTGACTCAACGTTCGGAACGCCGCACAGTGGCAGCAGCTTAGGTAGTACATGCAGTGGAGTGAGCTCTCGAGTGCCAGCTAGCATTCCCGTCAGTGGCACCCAGGGGTAACACAAGGTGACAGCTACTATTCACAATTTTCTTACAAGCAACTTTCTTGTAATAACATCAACCACTCTTCAACAACACAGGCTCATGCGCATGGCCCGTTCTTGACATGCATGGTCGCTTTCAGTATTCAGTTTTGCACTACCTAACCTGAAGTTCGGGATACCAAAGAGTCTAAACTGTGCAGGCATGCAATGAAAGCTAGCACTGCCCCTAAATCAATTGAACTGGCGGATTGCACCTCAAGTTGGTGATTGGATCCTCAGGACAGAATCGGCCCATCCGAGCAGCATGAGTAAATGTACACGTCATCTTGCACTCATGTGTTAAGCATCTTGGTCAAGAGCATTTCAAATACCTAGGTCTTGTTTTTAGAGTGTTTCCTCAATCTAAAGCTTGCCGTGTCAGTACAACGTCCATTCAAAGGAGACACATGCGCTGCAAGCAACTCAATGTCGTCACAAGCTCAGCGCATGTGCGCTTTCCTCAGCATAGTATATTTCATGTGAAATTTGCTTGGACTTCAATTACGGCGATGGAAACAAAGGGCCTTTTCCTTGCAGGGGGTATGGAGAAGAGCCCACCCAGGTCACATCACACCTCTCATCATTCACCTTTCCAAACCCAACAGACCCCCTTGGCCCTGAATCCGCTCATGTTCTCCTGGTGTATCTCGCGAGCGCAGCAAACGACGCGCAGTGCAGCAGGAACAGCAGCACAATGAGGCCGCCGAAGCAGCCGGCAAGGCTCAGCTGCATGTCCGTTGAAGACAGGATGCCGTCGCACAGTTGTCGGCCGCTTGGCGGCGGCGCGGCCCGACCGGCGGCAATGGCGGCTGTCTCCTGGGGCGATAAGTGCGGCGCAAGACCGCAGCCGTCGTCGCGCTCGGCGTACTGCAGGTTGACAAAGGCGTTGATGGTGTAGCGGAAGAATGTCGCGTAGGAGACCACCTTCAGGAAGCCCACCTGCGCGACACAATTCTATGATTTTGGCACTTGAAGAATGTTTGGGCATAGTTTCTTCGTACTCAAGTCAGCAACCCACTTTTGTGAAATTTTGCTTTTCTATAAGATTTATGCACCGTACTTTTCCTTAATGCACTCGCGGTGGCTTTCATCAATGCATTCCATGTATTGCTTTATTCTTAAAATCCCACCTTGTGCTTCATAGCTTCACAGCTTCAGCGCTCAAGGCCATGAGGTGGCATGTCACCTAATCAACAAGAGGCCGTGTGTTTTTCAGGGCGGCAGCGCATGATGGGCAGCATGTGTGTGTTTTGTGTGCGCACCATGTTGCCGATGTAGACCCAGACGCCGGCGAGGAGGGAGCTGAGGACATCGTAGCTGACAGCAGCCACAAAGGCCAGGTCCTGGTTGGGGGTCAGGAACGCGCACAGCACCAGGACCTGAACCGCCACCAGGCTGTGCAGGCAGGCCACCACCGTTGACAGCACCACCGCCTTTGCTGTGAATCTCAGCCCTGCATCACAGCGCCACACTCTGGTAAAAAAATGCTAAGAGAATTTCGAAATTGTGTTTATTTAAGAAGTAGGGGTAAGTGTGAACAAAGAAACTTCTGCACTTTTGGGTGCATCACAGCTCTAGGTACAGTGCAATCAAGCTGCAATTTGCCTGTTTTATGCAGTGCATGGATCAGCTTTTCGGCATTGGATTCCCCTTCCCGCGACACAGTGAAGTTGATACCAGGCGCCATCTCTGGCATGTTAGTGCGGATTTTTGGCCTATAGCTAGCTGCGGCAATTTGCTTGGGGGTCAGCGTGGGTGTAGAGGTTGGTGCGCACCGATCATGCTGTAGAGGATGAGGGTGAGGACAGCGCTGTTGAGCACGGTGACAAAGGCATTTACAGCCATGATGGATACATAGTACACAGCCGTCCTGTACAGCGGCCGCGCCGGATCCACCACAAAGAAATGGCGGTCGGCCACAAACATCGACCTGCACAACAGGTCGCCATTTAATTTCTGCAGTGCTGAGGTGAGTACATCTCCAGCACATCGCGCAACATTTCAGGGGCTGAATTTCACACAAAGGGATGGCAGGCAAGAAAGTGAGATTGGTACTCGGAGCAAAGGGAAGCGGCGCACATGTAGGTGAAGGGAACAAGAGCCAGCACGAGGGCGGCAAAGAAAATGGCCGAGAGGCTCTGCTGGATGCCGTCATGCCCTGCCACACAGCATGGAAGTCTTGTCAGCCTCCACAAACTTGCGCCAAGCCTATTTGGAGGGCTGTGCAAGCCGGCAAACAAGATCAGTGCTTGATGAAGGACACATCGCATGGGCATGCATTGCTGCGGTGCAAGCCTCAGCCAAGAATGTGGAGTGCTGCACCGTCTGGCTGCTTGTAGAAAACGAGGCCGCCGATGATGCCGATGAACATGGCCATGAGCGTGCGGCCGGCCACGTTGGCGGGGTTGCGCGTGTACGCCTGCAGCGCGCGCCGCTGCAGCACACAGTACTGGTTCCACACATCCGTCGGGAAGGACCTGCGCAGTCGCCATGCTCCCTGCTCAGCCGCTGGCAGACTCTTTCTCCATGGAAATGATGGCAAGCCCTTGGGGCGCGGCTGTTCTGACTCCATTGTGGAGTCAGCAAAGGGGCCTGTGGGAGATCCGTTTGCAAGATAGCCCAGCAATTTGCAGATGGTTCAAGCAGGGCTCACTGGTATGCTCGCTGACATGCTTGGCAATCCAGTGCCAGGAAGAGCTTGGAGGGGAGAGAGCAATAGCGCTTGATCTGAGGAAGCTCTGAACAACTCATCATTATCTTCTCTTGCAGAGAACAAAGCGAATTATGTGCGGTGGGAGGGAAGGGCAGCACCTGCTGAAGGCCTCCTCCACGACGCTGGGCTCGGCCTCCTCCTCTCGCTGCGTTGCATGCAGAGCCACCACCACATCCCGTGCGCCCTTCATGGGCTTCACCGCTGCCTCCAGCGCTGCTGCACCCATGGTCGGGTTCTCCTTGGCAAACTTGGCAGCCGCTGCCTCCACATCCTGTGCAAAAGAACCCGTTGCAGAAATCAGCGCGACTTCCTTCCTGCTTTAAAGGTGCTGAGGTCTTCCAGGAGCACGGTCTAGAGCTTGCCAGAAGACCGTGAGCCTATCAGAAGGAATGCTAGTAGCAAAGGCATTTAGCATCAAGTGCGGGCACCTTGAGGGAGCGCATGCTGCGCTTGAAGAAGCTGGGAGGGTTGGTGAAGGAGATGGAGATGAGGTCGGAGAGCCACTCAGAGCTGTTGCCGTGCACCATCGGGTCGTACTCATAGCCCAGCTTGTCCGTGAACCACTGCGTCACCTGCCAAGCCACAAATTCCCCATCTGAATTGTTTGTGCGATATGCATGCTGCATCTATTCGATCCCTCTGTTGAACATTTGCCTTATGTAAACGTGCTCAAGATGCACGTGCTGCACAGTATCCATGCACAGAGCTATTTGTGTCAGCTAGTTCTTTCGCTGATTTCAGTCCATGCTCTACATGCATGCCCTTCTCAGACACAGCAATTTGTCTTTGCTGGCATGTTTGCTTCCATGCGTGTTCTTCTGTCTTTGCTCTGCAGCAATCTCGACTGAAGACTGCATTTGGAAAGGAGGGGGAGCGTACCTGGTCAGTGGGGCCGAAGTAGAGCATGCGGCCCTCTGACAGCACTTGGACCTTGGTGAACAGGTCCCAGATGGCCGCGCGCGGCTGATGAATGGAAGATATCACAATTCGCTGCTGCCCGGCCAGCCGCGCCATGCATTGCATGACCACCAGCGCAGCGTTGGCGTCGAGGCCGCTGGTGGGCTCGTCCAGGGCGATGATGCGCGGTGCTCCGACACACCCGCACGCGATGCTCAGCCGCCGCTTCTCCCCGCCGCTGATACCCCGCACCGTCAGGCCCCCCGGCAGGAGTCCCCCCACCTGCACACATTATTGCATGTTGTTTCAGGCCGCCTTGTCCGTACTGTAGCTCTGTGGGATGCTCGGCATTCTCTGCTCTGTCGGATGCAATGGGAGAGACTTCCGTCCCTAGAGTGTGGGCTCTCAATCAAAGCAGCAAGCAAGTTCACAGCCGTCTCTGCCCGCTCAGACCTCCCCGTCAAGCTTATCTCTGCCTTCCCAGCATATTCTGCATTGCCACAGCAGGCTCTTTCCTTCTCTGACAGGGATTCATTGGCGGCTAGCATGCAGGCGGTGAGGAACAACAGCGATGAGGGGCCTCCTGCTATCGCCCTTAGGTCTTTTCTAGACCTACTTACTGGTCCATTGGGGTTCCTCTGCAATGCCTTCTGGGCAGGAGGATCTTGTCATGCATCGCAAGAAGAGTGCTGTCAGAGCGCCGCACCTGGCTGTTCTTGACCTTGAGCAGGCCCATGGAGCGCAAGGAGTCCAGCATGAGGGCTTCCTTGTCGGAGGCGCTGAAGGACTGCGGCATGCGCAGATTGGTCGTGATTGCCAACGTCTCCCACACACTCAGCGTTGGCACAAACACATCCTCCTGCGCACGCACACATCCCCCGGCTACCCTCAATTCTCTGCCTACCAATTTCATATCTGCCGGCTGGCTGCCTGCTGCTCGGGTGCAGTGATAATATCTCTGCCCATGTCCTGCCCCTCAACGCTCAAGTGTCTGGAGTGACCCCTTGCAGAGCCAGGCCTGTCCTTTACGCATCCCTGCTATGCAGGTATTAGGGTGCCCCATACAGATGTCATCTGGTTTCTGATGACCAGAGGAATTCCTAAAACTGCCCCAAGTAACTCCTGCAGGAGGACCTTGGGACTCAGGCATGCATCTTGAATTTTACAGCTGTAAAGAGGGCAGGAGGGACGTGCACCTGAGGCACATAGGTAGAGATACTGCGGAATCGCGCTTTGGGCGTCTTGCGGCCATTCACAGTGATGCGGCCGGAGACAGAGCCGCCCGTGAGGCGCATGGCCAGCACATCCAGCAGCGTGCTCTTGCCCGCCCCTGCAGCAATGCCACGCTGTCAGCTGGGCATACCTAGGCTTAGGGATAACAGAATCACTGCAGGTGCTTCGAAACGGTGGGCTGGCAGCAGACTTGGTCTCAGTGCAGTTGTTGGGCATGCAAAACCCACAGCAACTGAGAACATTGAAGGGACAATAGATGTGGGGTGTGATGAGTACCTGAGGGGCCAATGAGAGCCACTAGGTCTCCTGGCAGAGCAGTGCCAGCGCAGCCCTGCAGGAGGCGCTTGGGCTTGCCAGTGGTCTTGTCGCGCACTGTCACCCCGATCCCTGACCATTGATAGCTGCCCACCGACACACTCTTCGATAAATGGGCTTCCAGTACTGGTGTGGGAGCCTCGCGTGACCTGTCGGTGTCCTGAGCCTCGGGGCATCCTGCCACAATAATGACACATAGCCAGCTTCGACAAATACAACGGCCCGAATGTCGCTGAATCGGCCTCCAATGACAACCAGAATACAACTGATAGTATACCATACATCATTCTGCAACGAAAACATTCATTCTTGCAAGTGCCCCAAATGAATATAATCAAGATGCTCGGGGGCCCTACCAAGGGGACACGATTTCCCCTATATCGATGGTCAAGACAAGGCATTCCGGTTTGTCCCAGGAGAGAGAAATCACCTGAGCTGCTAGGCCTGCGGGGGCTACGCTCGGCTGACACAGTTGGATGAGTGCCTTTCCTTCGCAAAACAGAGATCCGCCGGCCAGCTACCTTTTCAATGCTGTAGATCAAGACGCTGACAGCGAAGGCCAGTGACAGGACCAGTACAGGTAACAATAATGCATATTCCATTGTGACGCTTCGATGTGCCTCCTGGTTGCTCTTATCTGCTCTCTAAGGAGGCGATCCGAGAATACAGCGTACGGCACCTTGTCCCATAATGCACACCCAAACAGAACGCAGGATCGATCGCTAAATGATTAATGGTTAACCATGCGTATACAAATCACAATATTAGCATGTGAAAGTCTCCATCTCAGCGTTCGAAAGGAGCAATTGCAGAAACGAGTCTAGCTGGCCCACGTGCTGATTAGTCATCCCCCAAGTCAAGAAATTTTCAACCCTGCACTGGCAACAGCATGCACTACTGGACTGCCATGCCGTGCTGTCCCATGGCCCTTGTCCTTTTTGATTGCCTTGCCGCGGCTTGGGCAATCCAGCGCCGGATGTTGCTCAGCTGGGTGGCGCGCGTAGCCAAGACACTGGGCGGATCCAGGGGGTGGGAGAACATGAGGTCCAGGTGGTGTGCACCCTCCGGGATGACCACAGCTACAAGGGTGTCTGAGATATTCTTCAATACTCCACCGCCGTGCCTGCATGGCCACATTGGCATGTGTCATGCACCTGGTCCAAACTTCTAAGCCCTGAAACTTCGGCAGATAGCTTATCTTCAGAGAGATGCAGCAGGAGTGTGGCGAGATGGGGAAGATCTCAGTCCCAGTGCGTTCTGAAATATGGCCGCATACTTGCATGATGTGCAGTGCTCTCATGTCTGCATGAATGGAGCAGCTTCCACACAAGGCTGTGCTCAGCTTCAAGTGCACATCACAAAGATCTGCGTACCAGGGGTCCAGAAGACCATTTGTGAATACTATGTTGGAGGCGGACTCGATGCGCCGCCCACCCCACTCCACAGTGGCCCACAGCGGCCGCGGTGTCACGCCCCAATTCTCCTGGCACGTCTTGATTGACTCCTCCTCGCTGAAAGGCTGCAACCCGCAGCCCCCACACCACAGTCAGGATTGAGGTGGGACTGCCCTGGCAGCCATTAATACTTGACCACTGCGACTTGATTTTAATCCAATACTCTGCAACAGTGATAGATGCTCTGTGCTGTGGTGATGTGTATGAGATGGTACCTGGGCCCAGTACATGTCATGCTTGCCGTCCTTTGAGAAGGGCTGGAACTGCTCTGTGCACCACTGGTAGTCCCAAAACGAGCCGTCTTCGTCGGTTTCTGGGTTCGGACCCGCTCCAAAGTCATAGCATTCCACATCCTGCACCACATAACCAGTGTCTCAAGCATTGCTTTGCATATATATTTTCTGCATTTATTGTGTTAGGCGCTTGACAGAACGGTACGAGAATGATGATGCCAGGAAATTCAGATGGCCCCAGGATGTGAGCAGCAAACAATACTAAACACAAGCAGGCCTGCAAATGACAATGGGCATCCAATTTGGGCTTGATACTCACCTCTGTGTAATTGTAGAAGACGCCCAGAGCATCGGCAAATGCTGAGAGCAGGTCGCTTCCGGCGAGATCCTCCTGGCGCAGAGACTCACATGCAACACGCACAGGGTAGGCAGGAAGGATGCCGTTGCCATTCAGAATGTAGCTGGAAGGGTACGGGTAATTGCCCCTGCGCATGTCCAAGCAAATCTTCTGCACTGCTTAAGCAAAACAAGTGTTTGAGAGATGCCTGACTACTAATGGTGTTCAGGGGTGGCGGGAAGCTAGAATGCTCACATGGCCATGTAGTCCCAGGCTGAGCTGGCCCAGTCAGCCAGCGCCAAGACATCATCGCTGCTGTTGAGCAACCTTGGGCAGACCCGCATTGCCGCCTCAATCCTCCCTCGCCCGTTGTCATTCTTCCCCAACTCAAACAATGTCCTCCATGCCTGCAGCATGCATGTTGCTTGTTAAAGTTCCACTCAGGCAGGCCCTGGCTACATATTCTTAGGATCGCCACAAACCCCAGGATCCCTGGTTCCATACCTCGCGGACGTTAGACGCGCATGCAGGCGCTGAGCCTCCTGCTTCTGAGGCATCAGCGGTCACTATCTTGGCGTAGCTGCCGGAGTCATATGCTGGTTCTTCTCCCAGGTAGGACCAGATGGGCGCAGATCCAGCTATGGCACCGTCCAGGATGTGCGGATATTTAATGCGCATCCACGTGGCAAGCATGCCGCCTGGGAGGGAAGCGCAGCGTCAACCAGTGCTGGTTTTTCCAATTACTTCTCATGTTAACAGCATGTCCAATTGAGCATGCATAGTGTCACAGGCTCACCATAGCTTCCACCAAAGCCAATGACAGCACTGCTTTGCGCGCCCAGGTCTTCCTTGAGCTCCATAATGAGCTCAGCAAAGTCTGCCATTGCCTGCTCTGATGTCAGGTACTGCATGTGGTGGCGCAGCGCCTTCTTAAATGGCTTTGACTCGCCATAGTACCTGTGCTCTGCAAACACAAGCAAAGCTCCAAAGGCTGCTGCATTTTCCCACATCAGCCCGGTGGCATTCAAGTACCTGCATCAGGCATTGAATCAGGCATCCTTCGGTCTCAACTACACTGAACCTGCCAGAGCCAGCCAGAGCCTGCAATAAATAAAGAGACATTCTTCGAGAGGTTGTGCACCAACAAAAAAACAAGGAGTGTGTGCAGACTTACAATGTGACGTCAGCTTCGTTGCCAACATAGAAGAAGATCGGCCCCCGAGTCCCATCCTTGTGAGACTTCCAGTGATCATCACACAGGAAGTAACGTTGCTTGAAGGTGGTACGGTTGTCAGGCGGAGTTACCTACACCAAACAAATTTTCTTCAGATGAACATCAGAATTGCGTGGAGATAAACGCTGAAAATCTGGACCCAGATGGGGCAAAGATGACCGGCATGTGCAACGAGATAGCGGACTTTACAAGGTCTTCAACTCAATACTTCAACCACATCAAATTTTAGAATAAACTTCTAGTTTGAATACAAGGACTCAATATATCAAAAGCTATAAGATTGCAAGCGAGGATCGCCCACCCATGAAAAGTGATCGAGGGTTGCATCACGAGTGTACACTTTGCACTTTGTGATGGGCTCACGCCCATTTAAGGTAAATTGAGTCCTAGATGAATTCTTATATGGAATCCTTGGAGGACCTCTGCGCGATCTCCTGACTTGACATTGGCCTCCCGAGAAGGCAGAATAGATGATCAGGCAAAGTATTAAGGGTGTTATGCGTGCCATTGGCCCTGGGCCCTTGCGTATGCTACAGATGTGCTCCTTGTACAGCAAATATGCTCAGCAAATCCAATGTCCTGCGGTTCCAATGTTCATGTGCTCTAAGACTACCTACCACGTGGGCCCACGAGGTACAACCTTCAAGTTGCCTTTGAATTCAGATACAAACTGTGTTGAAGCACATGCCACATAAAGGCTGCAAATTGGTTCCCTCATTCTGTTGACATTGCTCTAGAAGATTTGATTGGAGCTTGACAAGTCTGGCATTGCTGTGTTGTCTGGTGCAGCTGCCCACACATTCAATCACTGGCAGTCACCATGGCCTCAGCACTCGCCGTGCATGCATGATATCCACATCACAGCAGTGGCTACTGTTGCATTGGCAATAGATCCAGCAGCCGTCCCACATCGCTGTCATGACATTTCTAGACTAGGCTCTAACCCCGGGCCTGAGTGAGCGCCGAAGAGCCTGCTGCGCTTGGAGAGACGAGGCGACAAAATCTGAGAGCCTAGAGCTCCGCACGCCCTCCACCTCACCCTCAGCATTCAGCCTCTTGCGGAATGTGCGGTCCTGTGACACCAAATAATGGAGTAAAAATTTTGCCAACGGCTGTGCACAGCATGTCGCCTGCATGCAATCAAGCCCACCGAGATACCAAACCAAATTTGTTTAAACATGCTCACCTCAAGATGCCCGTTCTTGTAGGCATGCCTGTACATGCACGAGGTCCCAAAGGGGCAGGACCCCTCGCCGAAGGAGAAAAGGCGGCAGTCGATCTGGGACAGTTTGCACTTGTAGGTGTTGAGGATGGCGGCCTTGTCCTCCGTGCTGGTTGGCCACGTCATTGAGGGCGTAACAAAGTGCGTTGTCTGCCGACATACTGGGCATGTCCTCAGCGCCTGCAAGCACCAGTCAATTTGCTCAGCCATATACACTCCAAATGATTTTATATTGAAGTCAGCAAAACATAGGCAGGTCTAGCAATATCTCTATCGATGTCAGCCCCCTCCTCTGCCCGAGCACTCCATCATGCAGCACAAAAGTGCCACGCTAAGATTGGCGTGCAATCCAGTGGCGGGCAGGAGCACACACCGTTGACACATCTGCCCCGCTCTCGACATTGTTGCGCCAGCTGCGGATGCAGCCAAGGCAGAAGGCGTGGTCGCAGCTCAGCAGCCCAAACTTGCGCTCTGACACCCTGTCCTTGGCCATCACCACCTGCAGCGCATCCGGGCCTGAGGGCCTCAGTTTGAGAAGCCTTGCGCCTCAATTACTGTAATTGCAATTTTGCAGTCATTCATTAGCCCGCCTTAGCTTGCCAAGGGACTCTGGACTGAACACACTTCCATGCAGATGTTGCACTCCACTTCCTGGCTCATGGCCAGCGCCTGGATCCTCTGATGCCTCCTCAAGCACTCCAACCCATGTTCTGCCCGCTGCTCAGGATCTGTGGGGTCCAGCGCAAACTTCTGGCAGGTCTGCACACACACTCCACTCCTCAGGACACTATCAGCAGATGGTGTCCTTTGATTCTGGACTGCGGAACTTCAGCTTCCAGGCTTGGCCGCACAATAGCTTGCCTGGCAGTAGACGCCATGAGTCCATTTGCAGCTAGCCCCGCGCGAGCAGAACCCACTGCGGCTGTACTCCGGGCAGATGTCATGCGCCTGTCTGCACCCTCCAAACGCTTGCAGCTGCTGCGTGACTGCATGCACCCCGCTCGAGTCGCTCTCTGCGCTGCTTGCAGGTCTGTCACACTCATCATGACCTGCAGTCCCGGCGTTGATCCCGTGATCTCTGTGGTACCCCAGATGCTTTGTAGCACCATTTCCCCAAGCACTGGGGTCCTGCCCACAACTCTGATCATCATCATCAGATGAGCTAGTGCCCCGCCTGCGACATGCAAACAACCCACAAGTGGCTTACTGGGATGACAGGCACACTGCTTCATCTCGACAACAGTCAATGCGCTCTGCATCCTGCCTCCAGGGCAGGCATAAGCAGAGGGAAGGCTTAACAGGCGTCTCCCAAGTCCGCAGGTAGCGGCAGCCTCGGCTGCTGTGCCCCTTGCTGCTGTGCCTCTTGCTGATGGTCATGCGCTGCCTCGCCAGTACCTTCCTCTGCATCTTGCCAGGGACCATCATGTCCAGAGTCACCTTCTGGCCTGTACTCCCAACTCTCCCCCTCATATGAGTAATCCTGTTCAGCGTATGACTGGTGCGCATCAGCTGGATAGCTGCCCCAAGCAGCCTCATTGTCCTGCCAGGCGGCGTCTGCGTGGCCAGAGTATTCATATGGCTGCTGGCTCATGGCGCCCAGCTCCTCAGCATGGGAACCACTGCTGGCCTGCGAGGCCGGCTCTTCTGTGCGAGGAGCCTCAATGTGCTCGCCTGGCAGGGGCGTCCCATCGGGTTGCAGGTGTGCAAAATGACACCGCCTGCCATATGCACAATATCCTGCCAGAAAGTAGCTGCACACCTGCACATGCCAAAAAATTCTTCATTGAAGGGGCAACAGAAGGTTCAAGAATAAAAGCACAATGGCAACCAAGACAATACATTGAGATATGCATGAATCTCACCTGCGAAGGAACGCTACTCAAATCATGGGAATACCGACAAGACGAGCCATAGCGACAGTTGCCTTGGGTGTGAAAACGGCAGAGTATCCTGGTCCAAGCAAGAACGACAACTTAGGACAAGGATTTGCTGCATGATCTGATTATCAAAATCTATTGTCTGACAAGAATACAGCAAACGGGACAATCTCCCTAGCTACTAAGCTTCCCAAAAATGTTAATGATGGGGATGAGTATAACGACATCGTCTTGTGCTGTGTATTCTCCAGAAAGAACAAAGAACACCAAACATATGAATGGACAGGAAACAATTGCCGGAGTCGTGCGCACTTGTCAGACATCTGCGATGCCTTCTGATCTGCTTTCTACACAAGGTACTACACTGGCGTACTATAGCCAATTCTTGAAGCCACTTTCTTATTGTACAATCTTGTTGTACTGGATCGTGAGATCAGCGAACAATGCCGGTAAACAGTGAAATTCTTGTTTGACGGTGTGCACGCACGTGCCGGCAACACGTCCACAGAAGCAGGCAAGCGCATTCCTTCCTGGCCCCAGCCCCAATAACACAGCAGCAGCAAGCCCCTCACCTACCTCAGCGACAAATTCTCCTAATGCTGCTCTGCAAGTGCGGGACAGAGGTGGTATAAAGTCCTAAAAGCACAGCATCGCTTTCTATACCATCAGAAAGGATCTTTCCGTCTGACATGCACAATTCTTTATAAGGAACAACGGAATGGCAGCAGATGTGTTATGGGTCAGGCTGAGACATTCCTGGCGAGCTCTCAGCAAAGAACACAGACAAAAAGCCTTGGGGCTTTCTTTCATCGTCATAGTAGCGCTGATATGGGTACGTTCAGTCTTTATGGCCTGAGGAGCATATTTTGAAGCCTTTTTCTTCCCTTTCAAATGCAGACCGTATGGCCTCTAGAACGCGGGACTGACAGAGACATTGAGGGTCTCTCTACACGCAGGTCTTGGCATCCTTCCTGGTGCAAGATCTGGAATCCGAGGGGCTGAACCCGTTCCTCCTCACTTACATTGCAAATTCGCTGTTCATTGTCTACCTTCCGCTTTACTCCCTGGCAGTGAGGCTGAAATCAGGCACCCGGGACACAAGGTGAGCTTGTCTTACCCAGCAACACGAGAGAGCTTCTTGCTTACATTTTCAGACAGACTCTCAATGTTGATGCCGTTTGCAGGAGCTCGGAAGTAAGAGAGGCCCATGCTCCAGCTGGGCATCACATAATGGCAGACACGGAGAGGACAGAACTTATAGTAGAGCACACAGTTGATGACAGCAACACGAGTTCAGCTCTGCGGCGGCGGTTTCGTTGGCCCCAAATGCTGGACAAGAAAGTGCTTGCGGCAGCAGCTGTTGTGAGCACCCTTCCCCCTTTGTTCATTCTGTGCACATGAGCAGGATGCATTGGAGCACATTGGGACAAAAGATGAATGAGCATGTGGGTGCAGGTGGCGCCAATGTGGTTTGCTGCTCAGTACACTTTCAATGTCAGCCTGTCAGAGACGACGGTGACATCCAATACAATACTAGCATCGACTTCATCGCTATTCACCTATGGACTTGCATGCCTCCTATTCTTGGAGGTCTTTCTGGTCAGCAAGCTGGCCTTCATATTCCTTTGTATGGCAGGTGAGCTCTGATGGTTGTCATCTCTTATTAATGTAGATGGCTTCCCTTCGACAGATGCATGCTCCCTATCGGAATGCCCCCGGAATTCTGGATGACTGAGAAGCACACATTGCCTCGCTGAACAAGCTGCATTTTCTGGCTCCACAGGCACTGCTCTGGTGACAATTGCTGATGCAAGGCGATCAGATGGGGGCAAAACAAGCAGCGTGGGCGGGGATCTGCTCGTGTTGCTGTCAGGGTTCTTGTATGCTGCCTACACGGTGGGCAGTCTGAATTGCGTTCTTGGGGATCCCATGCACCCCCCATGCTTTACAGACAATTAAGACTCAGTGCTGTGACGTCCTGACAGTGTGCCTGGGCCTTGGACAGATCGCCATACGCCAGATGCTCCAGGATGATGACAGCCTGACAATGATGCTGTTCTTTGGCTGCGTGGGGTTCCTGAACGCGGTCTGTCTGGCGCCCGTGCTCATCATTCTTCGCATCAGTGGATTTGTGCAGACAGCCGGCCTGACCCTGCGCATCCTGGGGCTGACTGTCTGCAAAGGTGCGGCTGCTGAGCCCATGCACAATCAGTATGGTGACAGTGCCCCCCAATACATGGCATTATGGTACATCATGCATGCAGTTCCAGAATGCAGGATCCTTTCTCGAATGTTGTGCGAATGTGACGGTGAGATTGCTGTGCAGGTCTCTTTGACAATGTACTATCAGACTACTTGTGGGCCAGGGCGGTGCTCCTTATTGGTAAGCTGCGCTCTCCAGCAACACTGCAGCCTTTCCAAGACAATTGCTACACTGGAATGATCCCTGTGTGTTACTGCACAAAGCGCACGCATAACAATGCTGTAGAACAGTGTATAGGCTGTGATGCTAAAAGAGTCTTGTGGTGTGCAGGTCCAACTGTGGCCACAGTGGGCCTCTCGATGCAGGTCCCATTCGCGGTCATCATGGACGCCATATTCAAGCAGCCTGCATGGCTCTCTAGCGCGTCCTCAGCTGCTCTGACCTTTGTTGGGGCCGCACTTGTGCTGACTGGATTCTTTGGCGTCAATGTTTCTACTGCCAAAGCAGACGAGGCTTTGCCTACAACTGTCCAGCACTGAGAATGAGGCGAGCGCCATGTAGATGTAGATGTACATGAAATCGGGAAGGTACAGCAAACTAGGGTTTGATGCAATGTATTTTACACAGTACGTTGCAGAGCATGTAAAGTTTCAACCTTTTGCACTACTTCTAGCTAGGTACTCACAATTTACGGGTAACGTTGCTCTTTGATTGGAAAGGTTTTGCGTTGATTCATTGATTCCATAGTTTGCATTCAGGTTGTTGCTGTTCCTTTTCCTTGCAAGTTGTAATTTTCTATTCAGGCCATGTTTCACTTCAATTCCCATTGACAAGATCCCCGGTCTTGGCCTGCCTTTGAAGGTCCTGCAGCTGTAAGAGAGATGCCTGCGCAGCTGTTTTGCAGATGATGGCAGATGACACTTGCTTCAGCAAGCCCAAAGGAACATCTCTGCCAGCCCCAATTTCATTCTCCTCTGTGTCATCAGCTGCTCGGGGCCTGCAAAAAGCATGCCGGACATGACAACCGGGGCAAGGCTCTGCCCCTAGTGTCTCATTTCTGACGAGAAAATGCATTCCAGGGAAAAAAATTGTTTCCGAACCTGCATGCCGAGGAGGACATGTGACTCACCTGGACAGCCGCCGGAGGGTGTCAGACTCCATCTGGGCTGCCCTGACTCCAGCCTGCTTAATCACTGACGGCGGCAGATGCGCCATCCGCGCAACATTGAGCCCTGCACCGCGCCTCACCATCTCAGCCACCTAATAAATAAATCCCATCAGATACTCACGGATATTGCCACCCTATCCAAAAGCCAAAAGAATGAAATCGCGCTCACCAAAGCTCTTGTCTGCCACGCCGGCCGCAAGCTTATAGAGGAAGACAATGCGCGGCACTGACACGGCCGGTTGGTCTGCGCCATCTGCAGCTACATCCACACTGGCGCCTGTGGACGGCAGCGCCTGCAGTGCCTGGCGGCCGCGCGCGCCTGCCTTCGGCTGCGGAGAGCTGCCCGGCAGGGGCTGCCCATCATCTGGGTCCTGCTGAATGTAGGACATGTAGAATGTGGACACCAGTGCCGGGTAGTCCTGCTGCAAGCTCGCCACCTGCACAGCCACAGCAAACACCCTTTAAGCCTTTCTGCACATTCCGAGGCATGTTCCTCCTCCACATGCTTTGACTCAGGTCTTCAAAAGAAAGAGCTGACAGCCTCAGATGTACATCTCTGTGCAACCTCTTTGGAGGAGCTGCGCCATCACAGACACATAAAAAGCAATCAACCCAGACCTGATAATTAGCCTTGTCGGCTGGCACAGATGTGTTATTTCGCTTCCATTCTCTATCTCTCCCAGGGCAAGGAGTGGTGTGCGCGCCTTGGGGTAGTGGGTGACAAAGAGGGTGAGGCAGCGAGTGGTGGTGACAAGGTGCTGCAGGGTCGCATGCGCAATGGCAAGGCCGTCATGCGTCGCTGTGCCGCGGCCCAACTCGTCTATGATCACCAGCGATCGTGGCGTCGCGTGCGCCAGGATCTCGCTCGTCTCTGACAGCTCCTGCACAGCCCCACACCACCCGTCATGCAGTGACGGGCGTAAGAGGCATACCCCTTTTAAAATCTACCTGGTCTAATTCATAAATATTTGGCCCATTGGCATTGTCATTGGTGATGACACTTGTGAGATAGTATGTGCTTTGGCATAATGGACTTGGCCAGGAATAGTGATGTGCAGCACAGAGCTTTCTGCCACCAAGAGGCAGCCGCCGCATACAGCAGGGCGGGCGCGTCCTACTGCAGGACCGAATCTGAGGTGCATGGGGTGTATGCCGGTGGGCTTGCCTCCAGGAAGGTGGATCGGCCCATGGCGAGGTTGTCCGAGGCGCCCATGCGTGTGTGCACCGAGTCGAAGACATGCATGCGCGCCGACTCGGCAGGCACAAAGGACCCCACCTGCTCAGGCACCAAGTCAGGAGATTTGCGGCCCGGTGGCTTATCTCTTCTGGGCAACTTGAGGATCACACCTTGCAACAATTACTCTGGTTGAATTGTGCAAGGAGGCCATACATGCTTACCTGAGCCATGATAGCGATCAATGCAGCCTGGCGGATGTAGCAGCTCTTGCCCCTGCCCAGAATCACCAGCTCTCAGGTGCAGCTTGCATCTTCTTACACCACAAATGATCAACTGTTCCACCAGGGCAGAGCAAATATGACACGGCATCCCCAGTGCAATTGTCTAGGGCGATTTGTAACAACCCCTGAAGCACACCCCATATTAGGCCCGGTGATGATGCAGGCGCGCGGTCCGGTGGCGCCCCCCAGGAGTGTGTCATTGGGCACCACCTGCGCCTCTGCCATCATGGCGGCCAGCACCGGGTGGCGCCCACCCCTTATCACCAGCTGCGGCTGCTCCTCCTCCCCCACTATCTCCGGCCGCACATACCTGCACCACACCCACCATCCTTAAGGCTACTACTTATAGATTGAACCCACTTCACCCCTCTCAAATTCACAGCCTTCTGACTGTGCGAAGGGCCCGCCAAGACGCCAGGAAGAGCACATGGAGCAACTTGAGACAAGACTTGAAAGGTCAAGAGTGCGCAAGATGCTCTGTTCCCGCTAAAACTGACTTGGTCACTTCATGCGCTTATCTTCACAGATCTAATCAGGTGCCATTCCGATTAGGACAGAAGCTTGTGCCCTAATTTCACAGCGTGCAAGCGCAGCGCACTCTGGGTCGATGGCGAGGGAGGCCAGAGACTGCAGCGCGTCCAGGGCCGCCAGCGCCTGCACAGCCGAGCGGAAGGGCGAGTAGAGGGAGCCAAAGTCGCGCATGAACGCCTTCCACGCCTGCACAGCACATGCGCTGTGTGGGTGTGGCTGCAAAGGCATGGAAGCTGTCTTCAAGGTGGGTAGAGGGCGTAAAGGGTGTCACTCTGAACAGAAGCCTGATTCTGCTGCAAGACAAGGCACAGTCCGAGGTCCAAGCAGTCAGCGAGCCATGAGGCGCTTGTCACGCCGGTTCACACAGAGCATGCAAGGAATGGGGCAAATTTGCCAGGATCTAAACACAGAATGATGGGGCTGACCTGGTCGGCGGCCAGCTGCAGGCGCTCGCGGGACAGCTCCAGGGCAGCCAAAGCATTGCGTACCTCTGGCGGCCGGAAGCGGTTCACCTTCTTAGTGCCCGATATCTTCTCCCACTCCTGCCCCCACATCCACAACCTTGCCATTAAGACACTTGATCCCCTTTGCATGAAAAATCTAGGGAATGGATGGGGTAGCAGAGGGACACTTGCACGTTGGCTGCATCAAACCAACAAAAGTGCAGATTTCCAGCAAAGCACAGCCAGAACAGACATAAGAGGCGTGACACGCACCCTGGGGATGTCTTGGCGGTCGGCAAGGACTTCGATGAGGAAGTCGCCCTGGTTCTGCACGCTCACGTAGTCCAGCCGCGGCAGGCCCAGCGTCTTGCGCAGGACCGGCAGCAGCTTGGCCTGCGCACCACAGTGCATGGGTTTCGTTCAGACTGCGAAAGTCTTTGCAGAGGGCGTATTGACGCATGCAGAGAAAAGTCAAGGGCAGCACTGTTGTGGCAAAGCAGCAGGAGATCCAGGGGCAGCACTATTATGACAAAGAAGAAGTGGCAAGATGAAAGAGGGCCCCTCACCAGGCCTTCATCTGCATCGGCAACCTCCTGGCGCGCCTCAAAGACCTCAGGGAAGCGCCTTTCGCTGATGAACAGGTCGATCTTGTTGTTGGCGGCCGCCGCCTCCTCGTCCATCATCGACAGCATCTCGTACGCAGCCTCTGCCACCTGCAGGCACAACTCTATGATATGAATGCTGCTAGCTTGACCAGACAACAGAAGATTGAGAGGAATGGGAAGTGCTGTGAACAGGATCAGGAGTTGAGGCTGGTGGGAATGTGACCTCCTTGGATGCAGCGGCGCGGAACAGGCGCTGCAGAAGACACGATGATAGGCCTTCCAGAGCGGCATCCGATGACAGATCCGCATCCGCCTGCCAGCATGTCACAAAGTTAGTCTTGTTGCTCATTTTTCAGCCACCCACATTATCAATTAGCTTCAGCACTCTTCTCGCGGCGCAGCAGAGTGGCAGCAGGAACCTGCACGCCCAGCTTTGGAGCCACGGTGGAGAGCGCGCGGAGCATCCTGCTGAATTCTGCCGGTGCGGCAGTGCCGTGCAGGCTGCGGGTGATGCCCCGCTCCAGGTCACCCAAGCCGGTCAGTGCCTCCACCACACACCCCGCCGCTCCCTCCATGCCGCCTGCAGCAGCAAGTCACCCTCATTCGCTGATTCAAGTGGACTATGCCAGAGCGTAAAGTGCTGTTTCTTGCTGATTGAGAGGGAAAGGCCCGTGAGCACCTCTTGCCTGGGAGAGGGACACATGAATAACATTCCTGATTGCATGGGTCACAGGTTTAAATGTTGCCATATTCAAGCCAGCGATTGCCACTTGCTTGCTCATGCCGGGCACAAAATGTACGGGCACATGCCAGAAGATTGACATTTCACAGTGCTGGCAATGGCATGTCGTTGCCTCTCATAAAGACAGTGCAGGCACCTATGGCGCGAGCAAGCTCTTCGACGGCATCCAGGCGCTCAGCGATGCGGGCGGCGTCTCGCAGCGGGTGCGCCACCCAGGAGCGCAGCAGCCGGCTCCCAAACGGCGTCCGCGTGTGGTCCAGCAGCCACAGCAGCGACCCCCGCTCCCGCCCATCGTCGTTGTTGTGCAGGATCTCCAGCTGCCTGCACCGTGTCAAGCGCGTTCAACCTCAATTAGCAATAGTGAAATAAAGCTTGCTGGGCACCATTTTTAAAAGCATGCCCGCAAAGGTTTTACACAGTTGGCGAGGACCTGCCATAGCTGTATCCCCTAAAGAGCCAGGATATGTGGTACTATAGCTCACTCGAAAAAGATTGGGGAGACTCACGAGAGGGTGTTGGGGGACAGGGACATCTCGTGCTGGGTGTTGAAGGGGCGGAAGGAGGCAGCCACGCGCAGCACTGCCTCCATGCCATAGGGCTTCAGGTAGTCTATTGCAAACGCCAGCGCCTCCACCACCAGGTGCGGCAGCGCCAGCACCGCTTCCAGCGCTCCCTCCGGCACGCCTGCCCAGCAATGGATAACTTATTGCCACAAGCATATATCAAGCAGTTGCCAAGCAACGACGTCTGCAGGGCCAATAAATATTGCTACATGCACACACAGCAGCCCATAGAGAGCTGACGAAGGAAATCAGGATGGCGTTTCGAGGGAGTGCAAAGGCACCTGCATGGTAATGATCCTTGCGTCGCCAGCAACCTATATGACCCATGCGGAGGTCATTTATAGTAAATGCATCCACAGCAATTTTCAAGGCTTGCAGGAGGGAGCACAATGGCCTGTGAGCAAGTACCCCGCACATGCAATTGCAAGGGCGGAATTAAATTCAAACGCACCTGCGTAGGCGTAGAAGGCGGTGACTGCTGCGACGGCGCCGCCGCTGGAGTAGCGGGCGCGGGGGGCGGTCTGCGAGCGCAGGCCGCGCGACTGGCTGGTGAAGGCGCCCAGCAGCCGCTGGCTGGCCGAGCTGATGGGAGTGGCAATCAGCAGCTCGCTGGGCGCAACAAACACCAGGCGCGCCTCCAGCTCTGTGCGCATCATGCCGTCCCTGCACCCAGCACACCAGCAGCTCATGCTGCCTGTATTTATGCGTTTTCAGCACACATCTTTTTGTTGCCCCTGCCTGCCCATCTAGAAGACTGCTGCAGCGAGGCATATATGCTTTGCCTCCCGAACACCATCTTGCTGAATGAAATTGAGAGCCCAATGGAGGGCTCCTTTAACCCCTTTCGGAGGGGGTTCTAGAGACTGAAAGGGGCTCACTGGTGGTGCGTTTTAAAGCAAAGCAACCATGTGCAGCAAGGCCTGCATCGTGCTGATAGATCAGGATACCTGAACTGGGCATGCAGAACGTCGCCGGTGCTGGTCTCAATGGCCACGATGCCGATGTCTACTGCGCCCTGGGGAGCGTTCTCTGCGGTGCCCTCCACCACGCACACCAGGTAGGAGGAGAGGCCCTCGTTGGTCCAGGACGCCGTGCCAGCCTCGCTGCTGAACGTGCTGCCCCGCCCCTCACCAACATGATCCTTGTCTCCAGCCTGTGGCACAGTTGATGGTGTCATAGCCATTTGTCAATTTGCGAAGAAAATTGGCCTGCTTGCACAAAGGTCAATGAGGCACAAAGAGATCCAATTACCTCCAGGGTGGCCCTTGTGTACAGGGCAGTCAATTGCCGGGTGAAGGGGGCATTGCGATTGTCTCCAGCCTTCTTCAGCGCAGCAGTCTCTGTCTGCCTGACGATCCCAACCTGCCATAGAGCGTGTTCCACATCAGCATGCATTATATGATTGTTGGGTCTGGTCAAATTCCTGACCGGACTAGGGTGATTCTGAATGCATTGAGAGCTTGCTGAGGTATCACCTTGAATCCCGCCTCCACAAGCCGTCTCACATAGACATGGAGACGCGGCACAGGGATGGAGGCAGTCATGAAGTTCCGATCAGGATAGCAAAAAATGTTGCACTCGCGTGCGGCAATCTCTGCGTCCTCCCCAAAGAACCTGAACTTGTAGCCGACCTGCAGCAGCCCCCCCATTGTCTTTTGAGCCTCCATTACACCCGTTACACCAAAAACAAACATGCAGATTACCTGAGAGATATGAAGACACATAAGCAGGAACAAGGCGCTTACCTCGATGACCAGTAGCACGCCAGGGTGCTTGCGTTTGAGCTCGTACACCTGCTCCTCTAGAGGGGTGCGCTTCTGGGGGACAATGTCCACTGCGCTGCCTCGTTTCTGCAGGCCCGAGGCCGGGCCGAGCACCAGCTTGTTCTGAAATCTCAAGTGCCGCATGGCCTGGTCGGCGTCGGACAGAGCAGCGCTCCTGCCGCTGGCTCCTGGCTGTTCCCTGCCTGGGCTCGAACTGCCGAGCAAGTCCACGCTGCAGTGAACGTCTGCATCCCCTCCTGGCGCTCGCTCCTGCTCAGGAGTGCCATCCTGGAGGCTCACATTGCCGTCCTCGGCTGCCGCTGCCTGCAAGTCTGCTGCAGGTGTGTGCTTGGTCTGCAGGCTGCTGTCCGTTGGCCGCGTGCGCTTCCTTGGAGGCTGCTCACCATTTGGGCCGGCATCTGCCTGGTCTGACTCACGGTGTGAGGAGGGCTCAGCTCTCTTGCATCCCTTGTCCACCGATGCTGTGCTAGGCTGAGAAAATGAGCCGTTTCCAGCATTCTTCTTGTCTGGCTTCACAAAGAAGAAGGACGATATTGGTCTCTGTCCCTTCAACAGCTTATCTTTCGGAGCCATGTCCGATGCGTGTTGGCAATGGCAGAATGGTGCTTACACTCCTGTCATAGTCACATAATCTTCACATTGGTGGATGGAAAGCCCTCAACGGGAAATTATGGACGTGCGCACATCGGTGCTTCACAGAAGGGATATTAAGGACACGCAATATTGACTGATCACAACAACATTGAAAGGATCTGACGAATGCTTAGATCCTCCATTTTTTGCTTAAGCCTGTAACGACATAGTGTTATGCTTGAATGTTTTATGTCGTAAATAATATATGATCATAATATAACGACGCGGCACATCGATCGCGGATGCTTTGAATTTTGATAACAGAGCAAGGTGACTTTTAGTTTGCACGCATGGGAAAACAGGAGAAGGAGGTTGGCCTGCGATGCCTGCTCAGCTGCAGATGTCATTGATGACGTCAATAGTAGCTCCTTTGCAATCCTCTTCTGGTGGAAGAACATGTTGATCTCAGGAGAGTATGATACTACTTTGATGTCAATTACACAACCGAAGGCATTGCACAGTCATACGTCAAGGAGCGCAATTTGCAGACCAATCGCCATCAACCTTGGCATTGACTCCTCCAAGAACGCTGTCACTTCAATAAAGGATTCCATCTTTTGCATTTTATAGCACCATGTAGATCAGTTGTTGAAACTCCAACCAGTCACGTGCTCTTTAGTTTTTCTTATGCTCCAACACCTTGAGCATGGCCAAGGAACAAAAGCCTTTCCTCTTGGGTCTAACGGGATCAATAGGTGACTTGCCCCATCATCATTCACGTTCATATCAATCATTCAAGTGGTTGCTATGATATTTCTCATCCTGCCTGTCTCTGCTTTCAGGCATGGGGAAGAGCACAGTCAGCTCCATGTTTCGTGAAAGTGGCATTCCAGTCTTCGATGCCGACCAGGTGAGCACTGTAGATATGTCGATCAATCATCTGCAGACTGGACCTGCCAAGCTTGGACGTTGAGGATGTTCTTGTCGGTGCAGGTTGTTCACCGATTATATAGTCAGGGAGGAGGCGCAGTCCATTTGATTGGCGAGCACTTCCCACAGGCTATAGTTGATCAAGGTGAGCCAGTAGATCCATGTATGAGCATGGAGCATGCTGCACCACGTCCGGGACGTAAGTCTAAAATCAACCTGTGCTTGTTCTGTACTGCAGCTGTGAACAGGCAACAGCTGAGCAAATGTGTGGTGGGCAACAAGGTAAGACGACACATTCACGTGTGTGATCATGCCTCTGCCGCACAGCCACTTTTTTTTGACACCATAAGTGCGTTGCGATCAGTGTGCTCACTTGGTGCGTGTATCAGGAAGCTCTGAAACAGCTTGAAGGCATTGTACATCCCCTTGTCTCGGACGAACGGCGCAAGTGGCTGCTGATCAAAAGCAAGGACGGGGGCCACCCAGTGCTGCTTTTGGACATTCCCTTGCTCTTTGAGACAGGAGCAGAGCACATGGTATCTTCATGCCATTGTTTAAGAACACCATGCAGAGACAGACCCCCTGTCCACAAGTCTTAATGTTTCTGCTTGATCAGACGTAGGATGTTGCAGGGAAGATAAGTACCATGTGCTGCTCATCAGGTTGACGCAGTTGCTGTAGTGAGTGCTCCTTTAGACCTTCAATATGCCAGGGTGCTTGCGCGACCAGGCATGACGAAAGGCAAGCAATTGACACTCTCACAATAACCTGCTCAGCAGTATTTGGCCAACGACGGTGGCGGCTTATCACAGAAGGCCCCAATACTTGCGCATTTTGCAAGTGCAGTGTTTGGGTCTGATTGTTCCGTTTCTAGTGCAGAGACGCTGGAAGCAATCTTAGCGAGACAACTTCCGGATGAGGAGAAACGCCGAAGAGCAGATTTTATCCTAAACACGGTGAGCTCCTATCATGGACTACATTGAGGTAAGAATGTGAATATGACATCCTGTTGTGGCTGAGGATGCTTATATTCCCGCAGGGAGTATCACTGGATGAGACTAGGGAGCATGTCCGAGCTCTGTTGAAAGGCTTGAGGGGTCGAGAAGGAATTGCATATGACAAGCATTTTAGCATTTGACAAGATTCGAGTTGTGCAGCAGCACACCCAACCTTCCTCATTTACAAAAAGTGATTCCTGGGAAATTACGTAGAAACGGCGGTGCCAATTAGATCTTGTGATTTTGTACACATGTGAATTGCTTCAAAATAGCTGCACCCATGGCTTACGTATCAAGGACAATCTGATATGCTGCGTGCGAAAGTGTCATGGAATAAAGCTGCGCATTCCACTCACATGCCTGTTGCAGTCAGGACCTGTCCAACAGGCTCTCATTTTGTTTCAAGAATTGGGCACACCTAGCAGGCAATTAGGCGCACAGGAAGACACACATCAAGGCAGAATGTCAAAGCCTGTAATATTTTCACAATTGTAAAGGTTGCTGGTGATGCATTTGCCGACTCTAAAGATCCTGAAATTCTCTTGCCTTGCCATCACATCAGCATCAGCCCTGCAAACCCACTGTGACGGCCGTGGCATCGCTCTCTTCATCCGACTCAGGACATTGTGCATCCTCCTCAGCATTGACATGTCCTCCTTCGCTTTCGGCATCCTTGAGCTGCTCTCTGACAGAGCTGCTCTGACTGTACTGCCGCAGCGCCCTGTCCAGCTGCATTCTGGAGCTTGCCACAGAGGCGATTGCTTCAATCGCATCGCAGAACTTTGCCTGTTGGACAGTGACAAAGGTGTCTGCTCAACGACTGAAGAAGACAAACAGTACATCTCTTGCAACTCAAGCAATACTGCAAAGATGAGTAGATAGATTGTTTTACCTGTGCGTCCACGAGATGTGGTGAGACAAGGCTTCCCATCATTTGCATCGGTGTGCGCAGAGGCTGGCTGACGGAGCATGCTGAGCTGTTCCTGCTGCTGTCGCTGTCAAGCACAAATTTATGCTCCAGGTCCGATATAATGCTGCTGTACTGCGAGCTTTCTTCTGCAAGCATGGCAGAGACCAATCATCGGACAGCATGAACAAGTCCAGAATGAACAGATCGCACAGTAGGTCCTCAGGGCTTCTGGCCGCTTGTGAAAAAACAGTACCTATCTTTGGGTGTGTCATCTCATCTGCAGGTGGGCAGAATGATGTCGCCTTGCATTCCTTCAGGCGCAGCACTGAATATTGCGAACCTTCTGACTCAGGGTTAATGGCTATGAGAGAAGTAGCTGTCATGTGGGCATCGAACTGTGAAACTCCAACCCTGTGGGATCCCATTGCGTAGCGAGCCTTTGCTAAACAGAAGAAAGCCTGAAGAGCACACTGCGTTTCAGGACGGTGAGAGGTCAGGTATTGGGCCAATTGAACAGCCAAAAAATGAGGAGATTTCGAAAATTTCCAATAACTTGCCTCTTTCAGTAATGATTGCAACTGCGCATGCTGTGTCAAATACTTATCGGAAGCATCGAGGGCATTGATGAAGGCATCTTCAACTGCTGCTCCTTGAGATTTCATCATGACAGGGTAGATTTCGGCTGCTAATTTGCCTGACGAGTTTCAATGTCCTAATTTCGGCACAAGGCGAAAGACTAATAATTTCATGTCTATCCAAAGTGGAACTTGCTTGAAGCTATCAACCACAAAGTGTTCGGATTGTATTTGACAGCAACACCATCAAAGGGTCCAAGGCTTATTTACGAAGACGTGAGACTCCAGTTTCAATCTGCTCGAAGGTGGTTGTCTTTCATCTCTGCCCTAATGTTATTGGTGTGGAAGCTGCAGGAAGCTGCAGGAAGCTGCAGTTTCCTGATGTGACCATATCCCTCATCTTTCTCTTCTCGGATCAAGCTATGTGTGTACTAATTTTCCCACATGAGAGCTTGTGACGCATCTCATCCTGGAAAAATGAAGGAAATGGTCAGGGCAAGTGTGCCAATCAGGCTGCAGAGGCTGCAGAATTTGGGGCACCTGGCCAGGATCCCAGAGTCTGGGTCCAGCTGGCATCGATAGAAACATACCTTTCATAGATGGGACTGCCAATTCACTAGACCCTCCAAGTTGGGTCACAAGGGACAGTGAATCAGTCCGCAATTACAAGCGAGTCTGTGTGATTTGGCCTCAAGAGCCACGTGGTGCACCATGCATGGCGCCCGCCAGATCAGGGGTGCGCATCAGGGGTGCGCATCAGGGGTGTGCATGCATGCCTAATAATCACAGCCTGAAGCCATTTCAATCCACTGAAGCTGACTGCTAGCTGTTGCAACAAAATTGCCTTTGGGCGCCAGCATCATGAACTGCCTGCAGCTTCTGCCCTTGGGCATTGAATGGCCATGGCCAATTCTATACACCGCAGCACTTCATATTCAGCAGTACATCATTGCAGTAGCTTGACATGATAACACCATTTCTATGCTCCGTGCATTGTCTCCTCTGGAACACATCTGTCCACTACAACTGCCGCTGAGACTTTGACATCTAAATCGCTCTCGCTCACAAAATTTTTGGAACTTTGACAAAAGCACCTTCCTTTTCTGGGACTTGGCTCAGCACTGCCTCCCTGCATGAACATCTCTGAAACATTGGTACACTTTCGAGTATCAGATAAGGAAAAATGCACAAGTTGTATACAAGAAAGAGTTGTTCCTTGAGATCACCTGCCATCATACTCAACAGGGACATCCGGCCTGAGCACGTTTTGGTCTTCCATATCAATCCGTACGGCTGGCGGGACGCCCTCTACATCTACAGCTTGCAGCTGATCAAACCTGAACAGCAGAACACGTTGTTGGGTACCGCCATGCGCAGAACAGCCTTTATGAGCTGTACTTGAAGTGGTACCTTACCAGCTGACAATCTGTTGCAATTGAGGCTCCCATTCCTTGACCTGCACCCATCAGACAGCATATTGCTGCCTTCAGAGCATGAAATTTATAAGGAGGTTGGTAGAAAAGCAAGCAAGCCGTGCATCCAGCGCACACCTCCTCTTCAGTGACAGAAATCTGAGCCATCTTTGCGAGCTGCCTTATATCAGGAGGGTCGACGCCCCTATCTCCTTTGGAGGCTTTGCAGGCTGTCTGTGAGTATTGGCATCGAGTGTGCCTTTGTGCTACTAGCAGCCTGCAGCTTGGTCTCAGCTTGCTAAGCATGAGACTAGCCTGTATGCTGTTGCAACAAAATACCGTCTTGATAACCTGCATTGCCATTAACTGTTCGAAATCAGTCCCAGTACGGTCCAGATCGCAGAGTAATTATCGGAAAGATGCCCTTTGCTGTCACTCACGTACTAGGAGAGAAAAAACCACTGTTGATCTTGCACAACTTTGGTAAGTAATTTCAACCTTGTACTAGCGCATTATTTCCTTGGAGCCAACAAGAAAGGGATGTGGAATGCCACCTTAGCGCACGTGATGGCCACGTGAGCACAGCACGCCCCGCAGCAAGCAACATTTGTCTTTCTTCTTGTCTTCCCTTGATGAACAGATTATTTTGTGGAGATTAATCTGGGTAAAGGGATCTGGTCATTGGACGCAGCCATCCGAAGCGATAATCTTGATGTGTTGTCTCCAGTATATTTTGAGATGAGTGCTTGATGTTGTACTGAACGCCACATGACAGCACCGAAGCCCAGGTTTAATCTTGCTCAGCACTTACAGTGGATTGACAACCATCCAGGATGTCGCGAACAGGGGTTCCTGTACTCCCTGCCCTCTCAGAACAAAGAAGCTGCTGAGCACAGGGTGAAAAGGTGAGAATTTTGTCTCCATTGGTCTGAATATCGTGTCAAGCTCATTGAATGATTACAAAAAACGAGGATGGTGTTTACGTGACCAGGATCGGTGAGGACTTCCGACTTGACAACTCTAGACCACTCCCAAGTCAGGCTGTCCAGGTAAGGGCGATGCTATGATTTGAGTAGAAATTCGAAAGGCCAACAACTAGATATAATGATATATGGCACTGCAGGCCCTTGGGTCTCTGAGGCAAGCACCTGCCTCGCTTGCCCCAGCGAGGAACGGGACTGTGCAACAGGAGTTGCGGCACCACACCGGCAATAATGAGCCAGCTCAGGTCTGGAAGATTGCTGTCAATGGTTTGGGATGCACCAATGGTGGACTGCTTGCTTCTAGGTTGCCCAGAGGAACAGCAGATCTATAATGGTGTGTGACAATGGCTCACAGCTGTCGCATGATGGTGCAGGTCACCAGGCCAGCTCCAGTCCAGTCAGCACCTCGTCCGCTGCCGAACAACCTGGGCAGCATCTTTGCGGACTCGCCAGACTGTCTGGATGACCTGGACATTGACAGCGTTGTCCTGCAGCACAGGCAGCAGACCGCAGCCGCCGCCTCGGCCACTCACCGACAACAGACACCGCTGCCGCATGCAGGGCCTCCTCGGCTGACCACACCTCCGGCTGGAGCAGGGTCGGCACTGAACACCTCTGGCAGCGACTCACAGGCCGGACGGCATGTGACCCCTCAGAAGCCGGAGGCACGGCAGTGCAGCCACGGCGCGGTGCTGGCGGAGTGCTACCATAGGGAGCAGCACTTGAAGGAGATCAATGCCAGGCTAGTGGATGTCCTGCTGGAGCTGCAGGAGCCAGGGGGGCTGGACCCGAACAGAGACCGGCTGGAGGCCGAGAAGAAGGGCCTTCTGGCTGACAAGAAGGCCCTGGAGGGCGCCAGGCAGGCCAACGCGCCAACTCGGCCGCAGCAGCACCAGTGTTCCACCCCCAGCTCGAGCGGTGAATCGGGCATGTTCGGCACCGCCCCCGAGGCGGCCTCTGCCAGGGCGCCGCAGCAAAGCCGCTTTGCACCAGAACCGTCGTTCCAACGGGGGCCGCCAGATTACGGCCCCGGCACGGCCGCCAGTGGAGGGCCGTCTGGCCCTGACAGATATGCCGGGCCCGCGCATGCAGATGATGGCGTCAGAAGCTGGGACAGAGCACCCGGCAGCTTTGCCGAGCCCGGCCATGCCAGCAACTGGGACAGGGGCCCTGAAAATCTCGCTAGGCCGCTGCACGCCCACAACAGCATGAGCAACTGGGACAGGGGACCTGAAAGACCTGCCGCGTCCCTTCACGCAGCCGCCAGCGCCAGCAACTGGGATAGGGGGCCCATACACAGCGGCTACGAGGATTCAGCTTTCACAGCAGCTGCCTCGGATCCGACGCTGCGGCAGGGCTTTGGCGAGAATGTGGATGAGGTGTTTGACTGCAAGCAGAGCGACGGCAATAAGGACAGCCGGTGGCAGGAGAGGTTTGCATGGACAGATGATCTTGCCATCGCCAATGAGGACTTCTTCGGCAATGCCAGCTTCAGACCCAACCAGCTGGAGGCCATCAATGCCACCATAAAAGGCAATGACTGCTTTGTGCTCATGCCGACTGGAGGAGGTATGGTCCCGTACTTGATGTGATTGGCTGACTCCTTGCTGGGTCTCTGATGTCAGATCAGCCTGACCCAAAACGCTGTTGCAGGCAAAAGTCTCTGCTACCAGCTACCAGCGCTGCTGACCAACGGTGTGACCGTGGTCATAAGTCCTCTGGTGTCTCTCATCCAAGACCAGGTGACACCGCTGCTGCACAGAACATTTCCAGTTTTTTTGCCCATCTGTGTCACCCTGTTTTGCTGCATGCATTGTCCTGAGCGCTCACCAGGCATGTGCCTGTGCCCTTGCAGGTGTTTCACTTGCAGCAGGCTGGCATCGCCTGCGGCTACCTCAGTGGCACACAGGACTACGAGGATTCGCGCAGCATCATGCAGAGGCTGCAGCAGACTCCCCCAGACATCAGAGTCCTGTTTGTGACCCCTGAGAAGGTCGCCCGCAGCGACTACCTGATGCGCACACTCGACGTACTGCACAGCCGCAGGCTCCTGGTGAGCCGGTGACGTTGTCGGGCTCACACATAATCAATGCAGCACTTTTTTTACGTCGCAGTGCTTTCTGGGATTGTTCTGCTGAGTGTCATGTGCCATGCACAGGACCGGGTAGCAGTGGATGAGGCGCATTGTGTCAGCCAGTGGGGTCAGTCACCACCTCTCTATGTGCCCTCTGTGCCCTCACAGTTTATTTTAATCCATCTTATTTCAACATGAACAAATGGGTTTGAAAGGTTCTTCGCTGGTACAGGACACGACTTCCGGCCCGATTACAAAGGCCTGTCAGTCTTCAAACGCAGGTCAGTTGCATGCATGCAAGTGTAGCACCAATATCAGGCGCTCGCTCACATCCTGACGATGCAAGGTTAGGGACACTTAGACATAAAATTCCATCTGTGAAATTTTTGCTGCTGCAGGTACCCAATGGTGCCCCTGCTTGCACTGACTGCCACAGCAACTCCCCGAGTGCAGCATGATGTGGTGCAGCAGCTCTCCCTGAAGCACTGCGTCGTGTTCAGATCCAGCTTCAATCGCCAGAACCTGCGGTATGTACTTTCTCAGCAATGCCAGATTTGCTATGACATAACCCACAGCCGTAGAGATTTTCCTGCTGCCTGTGTTGTGCTTCTGGCCGCGCTCAAAGACTGCACGCTGCAGGTATGAGATCTGCAAGAAGAAGGGCAAGTTTGATGACGCCATAAAGGAGATGGAGGACAGGATTGCGCGCAACTTCTGCCACCACGGCAGAGTGCAGTGTGGGATTGTCTACTGCCTGTCCAGGAATGACTGCGAGAAGGTGGCTGCAGAACTGCAGGTCAGGCTCGGGATTCCCTCATGACAGGTTTAGTTTGAGGACAACAGTCGCAGAACTCCCATTTGGTGAAACTTCCACAGCTGATGATTCAAGTTTAAAATTGTAATTCAGCTGATGAGGAGCCTGTGCTGCAGAAAAAGCTGACTGCAAGGCTGGGGAACCGAGTGCGCGTCAGGTATGTTCTGAGTCCCCAGTGTGTTCAATTATGCTGAATCCTTGTGCGGGATGAGTACTCAAGCAGGATGCGTCTTGTATCTTGCACACCCTACATGATATTGCAAGGAAGCCCTTTCTCCTCACATGGCGCTCGCACTGCCTTGCTTTTCTCGCAAATGCTGTTGGCTTGAAACAAGTGTGGATGCGCAGCCACTACCATGCAGCCTTGACGCAGCAGGAGAGGGAGGAGGTGCAGGCAAACTGGACGCACGACCGCATGCAGATCATCGTCGCCACCATCGCCTTTGGAATGGGTGAGTCTTGCCCTTTGCATCTCAGAGAGGAATGTACACATCAGATGCACGGAGTACATGGGAGCATGGCATGCCTGCATCCAGTGAGCCGCTGTGCATGCATGCAGGCATCAACAAGCCGGATGTGCGCTTCGTGATGCACTTCTCCGTGCCAAAATCGCTGGAAGGCTATCACCAGGTAAGAATGCGATCTCACCTGCCCTTGAGCCGCACATGTCAAGCATCAAATGGTTATCCATAAAAACACCAGAGACTTTGCGAGGCAGTTGTCCTGAATACTTCTAATCACCCCCAAGAGGCCGCAGAATTTAATTATGCTCCATGCAATGAGACAGCAGTAATACATAGGACTTTAACTGTGCAGGAGACGGGGCGCGGCGGGCGTGATGGCAAGGTGGCGACATGCATCCTGTACTACAGCTACGCGGACGCCGTGCGCATGCGCCACATGCTCAAGCAGAGCGCAGAGGAGCAAAACACGTCCCCGGCCCAGCTGCAGTGCAACATGGACTCCCTCAACCACATGGTGAGCACACACTTAGTCTGCAAGTGTGCATATCAGGCCTGCAGCGCGCCTGCATCATGCTTGACAAAGCCTTAAAGAGTCATTCTTACCTGGCATGAGCCCCTATTGCTAATATCAACTTGTTTATTTCCATTCCTGTCTTATGCCAAAACATGTACTGAATGCTACTGCTTGGGGCGATAAGATCGCGTATTGTGAGGAGCAAGTGGAGTGCCGCCGCTCAGTGCTGCTGGCGCACTTTGGCGAGTCCTTTGATGTCAAGCGCTGCCACGGCACCTGCGACGTCTGCGCATCGCGCAATGGCCAGGAATTCGAGCAGGTGCAGCCCTGTACTTTTACATTCATGTCCTGTGTGCTGCATGGCTGTCCTGTGAGAGTGGGTTTGTTGCACCCCAAAATCAGGCGCTGTTCACTCACCTAAAAGCTGTCTGGGAAGGTCAGGTGAAGTCGCAAGCTTCACCAATCCGCGACATGTGTTGGAATGGAGCCACCAGGTTCTGCCTGACATGGGTAAACAAGATTGTCTGCTTCTCCCAGGAATTCATAAGTGCACGCTGTGTAGTAGGAAGCAGTAGTATGTGGTAGTAAGAAGGTGGGCTGAGACGGATGTGTCCAACTGCAGCGCGATCTGACGGCGGAGGCGCTGGCGGTGGTGCGTCTGGTGCGCGCGGTGAAGCAGCACGGCAGCCTGAGCCATGTGGTGGACGTGTTCCGGGGGGCCAACACGAAGGCCGTCAAGGACCGCGGCCACGCGCAGCTGCCCGACCACGGCGCCGGCAAGGCCCTCAGGTGCCCACATGCCCTCCCCTGCCCCGGCTCTCCCCATGCTTTCTCTCTTTTGCCCGCACAGCACACCGCTGCCGCCAGCATGCTCCTCATTGCACAGCATGCTCCTCATTGCACAGCTGCAATTGAACTTAAATTCTAGAAGACTGTTACAAAGAAATTTTCACGCTTAGGCATGGAGGCTTCCTCCCATCTTCTGCGCTGAGAAACTTGTACTGTTTCTCGGTCATCTTCTGACTTGTGCGTCGTGAGGCTGTGGATTATCTAGGTGTCAGGAGTCTAAGGCTTGGGGTGGATCATGCGCGCAGCAAGAACGAGGCACTGCGGCTGCTGCGCAAGATGGTGGTGGTGGGCGTGCTGTCCGAGGAGACCTTCCGCGCGGACAACCAGTACGGGGGCGTCATGTCGCACCTCTCCGTCTGCGAGCTCCTCGCGCGCCGACTAGCCGAGGGTGCCCTGCGCATCCGCATGCCCTTCCTGCTCGCCCGCGAGGCCCCCGCCGACCAGCAGCAACCGCAGCAGCAGCAGCAGCAACCCAAGAAGAAGGCGGCCTTCCCCCGCGCGCGCAAGGCCGCCCGGAACAGCGCCGTGGCCGCGCCGGTGGCCGCCGAGCCCGAGGACGAAGTGGAGATCATCGACGACGATGACGCCGACGACAGCTGCGCCACGCAGGTGAGAGGTCTTGTCATACTGCTGGTGCACAAAGTGCTCTGTGCTGGTTGTGACTGGATGGGGAGCAGTGCTAGCTGGCCATACCGCCACATGCTCGGTCACTGGTGAGAGGGAATGGGTAATGAGAGATATCCAGCCAGGTGAAGCAATCCTACTGTTATTTGTGTTTGAAAGATGTCATCAGCTAGGCTAGGCTCCCTGTCTCCAGGCACTTCCAGTGGATGTGGATTTTGGCAGATGCATTGTTGCCGTTCTTGTGCGCAGGAGGAGGTATCTGCCCGTGAGGCCGCGCGGGCGGCGCTGGAGCAGCTGACCGACGTGCTGGGCGCGCGCCACGGGAGCCGTCAGCACCGCATCCTGGAGGGCCCCACCGTAGAGGCCCTGGCGCGCGCGCGGCCGGCATCCTTGGCCGCTCTGCGCGCGCTCACGCGTATCCCCCGCTTCTCCAAGAACAAGCGCACCCTCTACGGCGCAGACATCGTCGTCGCCCTGCAGCAGGCACAGCCCCCCTCCCCTTCCTCCTCCTGCAGCACTTTCAAGTCATATTTGCACTTTCCCTGCCAGTCTGTTCCACTCTGATCAAGTCTGTTGACAGACCCTGCAGGTGAACCCATCTGATTGCAGCGTACTGCAGGGTGCCAGGGGCATCATGGATGGATTGGCAGTGAGTTCTACTGCGATTTGTAATGTATGCAATCTTGCTGGTTGGGTGGCATTGTGAAACAACAGTATAATTGGTGGGGCCTGCAGGCGTCTGCGTTCATGGAGCAGCAGCGGCTGGGGCTGGCGTCGCAGGCGGACTTCCGGCTGGACACTTCGGCGCTGAGTAAGCGCAAGGCAACCAACGCCGCCATCACCGCCTGGCCCGCCGACGACGACCACTCCGACGACGACTTCGACCTCGCCGCCGCCACGCAGGCACTCCACTGAATTATGCCCTCTTGCCGAATCAATTTTCAGAACCACTGGCCTGGCCTTCGGATGTTCCTGTTTTAACATTGGCTGAAGAACAACCTCCTCACATTATCACATCAAACCTTGTGGAAGAAGCAAAAAATGGAGTGTGTGAATTATTTTGGGCGAGTGCAGGTGCCCGGCCAGGGGAATGGAGCGGCCGCCGCAGCAAAGCGCGCGCGGTCTGACGCGCCCGATGCAGGCTTCAACCAGTTCCGCTTCTCTGGCGGCGCAGCAGGACCCACCAGCAGCGGCAGCAAGCTCACCGGCTTGTCTGCCCGGCCCCCGGCACAGGTGTTTTTTCCCACTCTGCCCGGCTCTGAGGACCCGTCAAGCACCTCTTGTCACTCGGATTATAACAAGGGGTCCATGGATCTTTCAACTTGGTTGTGAGCGCAGGTCGGGCCAGAGCAAGCTGGTGCAGAAGAAGTGCCAAAGCGGCCGAGCGCGGGTGTCGGGCCATTTGGCGCGCCGCTGCAGCAGATCCCCGCACCCGACGGCGACGACTCTCCCGGGGATGCCATGGGCAGTGACAGCGGCTGGCGCAAGTCCAGCTGGAGGAGCGGGTGACTCATTGCGGATGACGGCTGATGTGCAGCGGATGGTTACAATCACTTGAACTAAATAATCTCTGAGACTCTCAAGTGACCGCCAATGCTCGAAACACAATCCTGGAACTTCCATCAAACCATATTAAACTACACCACTTCTGCTGAAAATGCTACAGCTATCATATGTTAAGCAATTTGCTCTCCAGCACCACAGTACTGTCTCAATTATCATTTATCAGTGGTGTGCTTGCGGCAATGTGCTTCTGTATCTCCAATCTGTAAACTGGATGATCAGCTGCTTGGGATGATTGCGTTTGCATGCAGCAAGCCTGACTACGGGGTCCAATGACACGTCATTCAAGACAAAAATGTAATCATAAATTCGCCTTTTTGCAGACCTGCTCAATTTCGCAAAAATGGGATCACAAATGTCGGCCAAGCACCAAATTGTCGACAGAGGGCGTCAAGTTTCTCTGGATCAACCTTTCCACTGTCGCCTGACAGGCCGAGCTCCTCAGCATGGATGCCCCCAGCCACAAATACAGAGTCACATCCAACAGCTTGAGCCCCTGCAGATCAAATGTTTTAATGTGAGCACACCGGATATTTTCTGATAAGCTGTCGGCGCAGCATACGGTAACACCAGCCCGTTTCTCCTGTCGAGGTTTAACATGACTTGAGATGTACATATGTTGAATATCGAAGTGAAGCAGGGTAAGTGGTCAGTAAAGTTGTCACCTGCAATGTCATGCTCCAGAGAGTCGCCAATGGCAACAAGCTGTTTTGGATCATCAATGTCCAGCAATTGCATTGCTGCCTGGTAAATTGCAGGAGCGGGTTTCCCTAAGAGGATGCACGCCTGCGCACACAAAGTATAACTCACCTTTGGTGTGTGCACATTCTCTGTAAGACCCTCTGACGACATTCCAAAAGGGAGTGTCAAATTTCAAGGGATAACATCATCGATGAGATTCATACAAGAGATGCTAGGAAATCGAGTTGCTCTGACTGACCTTGCCACCCATCTCCTTGTACCATTTGCCAAATGTGCCAGGCATGAAGCGCAGATAGCTGGCATCAACTGTCACAACGTCCGGGTTGGCAATCAGCAGCGGAAGGTCTTTTGCTGCGGCCACTGCCAAGATTTCTTTGATCTCTTCTAGTGATATGGGAGTGGGTTCCACGCCATCACCACCCCCTAAAGACTCTGTCCCATGGGCCAGCACAAAATCCGCCTCCTCCACATTGCGAACGACCTGGGTGCAGATCATGCATATTATCTCAGACCACCTTCAGCCAATGCATCCAGTGTCATTACGCATGGAATCTGCTGTGGCATATTCTGGCATGGTCAATGATGTACCTGCAGCCCCAGGCCTTCCAAGGAGATGCTACCCCGTTTGCCCCAGGTCAAGTGTATGCATTTGTTGCCAAGTGTCTCCCAGAAGTCGCCCTGTCTGTGAAGCAGCGCATTGTGCGCCACTTCACCGCTGGTAATCGCGCCAGCAAAGGCATCTTCTCCAAACCCCATGGCGGCCAACTTGCCCACTACTCCTGATGATCCTGGAGCCATCAAGGCTGAAATGCTCAGTTACCCCTCCAAGACGCTCTGCAGAAAGGTGCACAATGGAGGCATCCTGATCTACCCTCACAACCTATCAAGGTTCAGACCAATGAAAGGGGGCATTCACGGCGGGAGCTATTGCTGATGATGAGTACTTGGCGTCCACTCTGGGCAAGGGCCTGTACCGCCTCTGCTGCTCCAGGGTAGGGATCTCTGCCATCGTGCAGGACACCGAACTGGTCGAGGAGTACAGTCTACAAATCAACAAGCTCAGTTTGATAGCCGTACGAGGTGAAAAGGCAGGAGGGACCTTTAGATCAACATGCAGATCAATTACTGCACCTTGTACTGAGAGGGAAGGTCGTTGATGTGTGTGATCTGCTTCGGGCTATGTGCTGAGCACTTGATAGCGCTCATATGGCGTGGCTTCATTCCATTTGCGGCAGACAGCCCACGCATCGAGATGACATGCACCATCCAGATATTACGAGCCTCAAATTTGCTGGCATGCTGCAACGTAAATCTCATCAAGGTATTGTTTGAAAGGTTTTTCCATCGATTTGTCCATGTTTCAGGCAAGAACGGGACGGTATGTGTTCATCGATTGCATCACGTGCCGACGTGCAGCTGGCATGCTGCATGCAATAGTGTTAAGAGGTGTAAACTCTCTTGTGGTCAGTAAACAACAAAGCATTCCTTCAAATTCTGCCATGTTCACGCAGATATTGTTTGTCACATCAGCTCTTACCAGAAAAAGTCAGCGTTACAAGTGCTTCTCATATGGACAGTGATGGCTTCAGACACATTCGTGGGATCTGTGCGTTCTCGTAATGAGCGTGTCTTTACTGTGTTGCAAAACCTTATCTTGCGCAAAACTGGTGCACTTGATTATGTACACACCGCATAACGGCTCATGCCTGTGCAGAGAGGAGAGAGACGTTTGCGGCATAAGGAATTTGTTTACCCTGTTGTTGTGGGCACTTGCGCGTTCTACTTAGGCAAAAAGGTGTGCCTAGTGGTCAGTTGTTCCATGATCGCTTTCCTTCCTTGCAAATTGATTTCACTCACATCTTGGCTCAATGTAACTGCAGGCAACAGAGACACAGTCCCACAAATGGTATCTGTACGTCAGAGGAGTAAGTGGGGAAGATATCGGTCACATCGTGAAGAAGGTATCAAAGTGCCGACGATCGGTAGATTTCCTCAAAACGTCAGGTTTGATGAGCAGGCGTTGACAGGTGCTGAAACGTTTTCTCATTCTCAGGTGGTCTTCAACCTCCACCCAACCTTCCCAAACCCCACCCGGGAGGTTACTGTACATCCCTTTGAGATCGAGGAACACGGCTGGGGCGAGTTTGAACTCAATGTCACGGTGCTAGACCACGCCCCTGTGACAAATCTGATACTTTTCGTTGCTCTCACTGTCTTGCTGGACTGGAGCGTCCGCAGTGCCTAAAACACTGTGTGGTCCCCAAATGCAGCTGCACTTTGCGGATGATGCACAGGAGCAGCCAGTGGAGATTTACCACAAGCTCAAACTTTACTCCGAGGTAGACCCTACCATTCAGAGCACAAAGAAGCCGGTGAGAGCCCATTCTCATACCCTCAGCTTGCTGCATTTCCCGTTACATCCACAATGATGCTGTCATCCATTTCCACACCATCTGGCCTGTTTGCAGGAGTGATCTCAGCTAAATATAAAGCGGCTCACTTCTGTAAATACAGGTTGTCAATGAGCAGTATGAAGAGCTCATCTTCAGTGAGCCTGTCGAGGCGTTTTACCAGCGAGTGTCCAATTACACCCCTCCAGTGGCCTTCCAGCCAGTTATCGCACCGCACTTTCGGACATATGAGCCTGCGGATGATCTCCAGAAGATCAACCATGCCCGGCAGAGAGTGGCGCAGCTGATGGCCACCACGAAACGTCAGTTTGACTCACATGCCTGAAATGCCTTTCAAAGTCTAGAAGGATGCTGTTGAATTTCACATCATGCAGTGTGCTTCCCTTCCAAAGAATGTATGTTGATCAGAGCTGGTGATGTAGTGAGCTCATCAGGGACAATCATAGCACTAGCAGCATTCTGTGTGCGCATGCACCGTGTCGACGATGGTTGCAGACATACATTCTAGCATTCCAAATGGCCAAACATAGCTGATACATCATTCCTCCAGCACTTGACTTCAGGGGCACTCCAATATTATTATTATTATTATTACACGTTTTCCAGTCCTCAAGGACTAGGTACGTCAA
>JADEYI010000481.1_pt1 | contig 54712 bp, 79 predicted proteins | sample 8542331 | NCBI WGS metagenome assembly JADEYI01 (sample SAMN16510988, study PRJNA670497) | mine drainage metagenome | isolation source: biofilm near Copperflume 1 | place: Germany: Marsberg coppermine Kilianstollen | collected 2018-02 | reverse complement strand
AGCCAAATAGAACAAGGATACTCTTGACATGCCGCTCCCATGGGTGTTGTAATGTACACAATTGCAATGCTCGTCATGCCTAACTCCATCGCCACAAAATACGAGGTCTTCCCGATTGAGTCCAGAGGTGTGCTTCTCCCTCAGCTTTTCCTGTCCGCTTCTGCGCAAAATTGAAGGTGAAAACTGTGAGCCACAAATGCTGTATGAATTTCCAGGAGACCACAGCATGCACACAGCAACACCATCATTCCTGGACCTATGCAAGACACCAGATTGGATGTCGTCAATCATAAATGACTGCTCCTTTGATTTGATAGCCATTGAAAAATTGTATATCTTTGCAGACATATTTCCTAAAAAGAGTGAGTGTTCTGGACAATTGTCACCTGAGCGCTCTGGTAAGTTTGTCTCTAGTAGCGAATCAGCCACAGTCAGCGCATATTGCACTTCGGACTTCTTCAGCCGCTTCATCTCATCCTCACCTGCATATATGCCCAACCCTTTTATGCCTAGACGCTTGGTACAGGTTTGTATCCGGCAGCTCCATGAGCACCAATAAGCCAATGGAACAAAATCTGCTTCATGCCAGCACCTCAGCGCTGCACGAACAAGATGCCGAATGTCGAACCTGTTACCGTCAGGCGTGGGCAGGCAATGAGACAAGAGCGCACCAATGGTGCTGTGCAGAGCCTCATACTTCTGCAGCGCACGCTCCAAGTCATCCCTGGCAAATCGCTGGTAGCGCATGATGTACTCATCCTTGGTTGTCCGCGTTGCAGGATCGGTCTCGAGGTATGCCTGCATAGCAGGACACAGACGCACTGAATGCACTGCATGCCTGCATAGCAGGACACAAGACACACTGAATACACTGCATCGAGCAGAGTGTGTACATGAATAGGCAGTGGAGGTAATTCAATGGCTTGGGGCGAAAGAATATAGCCACTCGGGTCTTCGGCACAGTGTGGTCAAAAGACACAGTGGGGTGTCAGACCTGGTCAGCCGATGCATCGATGAAATTGCATGTCTCCAAAGCGTCTCGCTTGACGCCTTTAAGATCCTCCCACCGCTGGAGGGTGCCTGTCTGAGGGTTGAAAAGAGCATAACAGGGTAGTAGTTCCTGTCCAGTGGCTCTCTGAGTCCCTGGTCCTGACAAATCTATCAAACGGGGTTTTCGGAACAACACCTCGGGGCTCTTCGAGGTGAAGGGGGGCTTTAAATTAGTGTGGTGGGTGATCCCTGTCGTTGCCTCCCGGAGATTTTCGAGTTGCTGACATCATTGGGCCGGTACCCACATCCAGACCGAACCCCTCTCACGGCTGACGTCTTGCTGCCGTCCTCCGAGGACACAATCTGTCAGGTCCTGTGCCGTCTTGTCACCTGTCATACAAATTGAGCTTCGGCATCAGACGATCGAGATGCTACAAGCTCCGACTGACTGATCATGGAGTGAGATCAACATGATGGGGTCCCAATCATTGATCGATGACAGCCAGTGACATAACTTCAACAAGGGCGAAAATAAAAAAAATGTTCCTAGGACTCCGTGTGGAAGAGCACAAACCTGTACGACTGAAGTTGCCGTACCGCAGCATCCGAATTTCTTTTATTCTTTTGACGTCCGTCATTGTAACGTGCTCTTATCTCGTCGCCCACCACAAGGGCCAGGGGCAGAGTGGAGGTGCACTGAGCTGTTTCGATGCCGCCGCACATGAACTGGCCGGAGTTCCATGCAAGCCCTCCCATGGCCTTCACTGACGTCCCAGGACTTCAGGAGGGTGCCGTTGATGACTTCGAACACTCGATGGGAATTGAGGAGGTGCGTTTGAAAGTCTGCATCTCGGCAGGATGTAGCGTGTTCAAGGGTATATGCGTGGTTTCCGAAGTCGACGTCAATCGGCCGAACTTCACGTCAGCAATATCGGGATCTGTCCTGGCTTCAAATTGAGTGCGTGGGACCGGCTCAATTGTGGGGCGTTGGCGAGCTTGGTCGCCCCCCTGACGTTCCGAAAAGGCTGTGCTCAGCAAGAGCCCCTTGTGGCACGCGGCGCTAGGCTTCGTTGCCAATTACCTGAATTACGAGAGATCTCAGCCGCCCACTGTTTGTCCGTCGCGCAGTTCCGGAAGAATGCCAAGGACATGGTGGACTGGATTTGCGACTATTACGCGTCAAACGAGAAGCTGCCCGTGCGTTCGGAGGTGGAGCCTGGCTACCTGCGTCCCCTCCTCCCCAAGGCCGCCCCGCAGCACCCCGAAAACTTCGGCTCCATCATGCAGGACGTCCAGTCTAAGATTATGCCAGGTGGGCACCCAACAATTCTGGCCCTAAGGGCACACCTGTACATCTCGATCATTTGCCCCTCCCAACCCCTGTACTGGGTCAGTGCAAGGCAGCCCAGATCCCTCCCCAATTGGCTGTGCGCACCAACCCACCAGCTCGCTGACAAATCAAGCTGTGCTGGCAGCCTGTCAAGCTGCCACTTTTCCTGGACGTTTCACAGTCTTGTAGGCTTTTGGAATTTGCACCCTCTGTCGCCCATAGATCCTACTTGGACCGCTGTGCGTCCCGAATTGAGGATCCGACCTCCTCAGTTTCAATCCCTGTGCGCACTGAACTGAGTTAATACCTTGGATGCCTCGCGTCTAGTTCCCTGTCCTCTTCCTGTAGATTCCCTGCACCCCCCAAGTTGGTCCCCTTACCTTCTGTGCAACCTTCTGTGCTGATCCCCTGTGTGTCCCTGAATTGCTGAAATGACCTCCTCAGTCGATCCCCTGTGCGCCTGAGATAATCCCCTGACCTCCTCTATTGACCCCCTCTATGCACTAAGCTAACCCCTGACTTGATGATTTGATCCCCTGTGCTGCTGCTGCTGTGTAGGCATCACGCACTGGCAGAGCCCCAACTTCTTCGCTTACTTCCCCTCCAACTCCAGCTTCCCCGCCATGCTGGGCGACATGCTCAGCACCGCCCTCAGCACCGTCGGCTTCTGCTGGATTGGCTCCCCAGCCACCACAGAGCTCGAGACGGTGAGCGCCCCTCGCTTGCTTCAAATTTGTGTTGATGATCTCTGAGATGATCTCCTTGTACAGCAATCTATCACATTAATGCAAAGCAGGGATGTATGAATGTTTGGTGATTTATGCAGCCCCCCATCTGACTGTGATTGTTAGCTCAGTGCAGCCTCTCAGAGCAGGGCAGACAGCCTTGCCTTTGACAGCCACCCACATATCCTGATCGCACTTGTTGTTGGCCCTTTGTGTGGAGTAATTCTGCCCTGCAAGTGTGCATTTGTGAAATTGGGAGCCTGATAGGCATCTCTGCTGGCTGCGCAGATTGTGATGGACTGGCTGGGCAAGCTGCTGTGCCTGCCCACCTCCTTCCTGGCCTTCGATGAGCAGGGCAAGCGCGGCCTTGGAGGCGGCGTCATCCAGGTGCGCTGCCATCTCTTTGATCTGGCCCTTCTACTAGACGCCAATTTGCGCTGTCCCCCTGATCTGACCCCTCCTTATGCTAGATACAGTGGTAAGCTGTCCCCCTGATGTGCCCCCTCCTTTTGCTAGACTCAATGGTACGCCCCTTCTTCTGTCCGGCTCAGTGCCGGCCTCAGCCCATGCGGTAAAAGTGCAGTGGTACCCCAATACTGCCATTGTCCTGTGATGACATGCCGCAATACCACGCTAGCACTGTCTCCATCGCTGTGCAACAGTGATGGCCATTGCCCCAGCCAGGCTTCACTTGTACACGTCCCTGCTATGCATGCTGTATAGGGTGCTCGACTCCTGGTTACTGACGAGCAGAGCAATACAGCTGCAGGCAAGTGCATGGCCTGAAGCAGATGCATTACGAGGCATGGTGCTGTGCTGTGCAGGGCTCCGCCAGCGAGTCGACACTTGTATCAGTGCTGGCTGCGCGCGCGAGGGTCGCCCCGGAGCACGCCTCGAAGCTCGTTGCGTACAGCTCAGATCAGGTGCGCAGCCGGAACTGCATGCACCACTCATGTCCTTGCGTAGCTATGGTTTTGGGGGCGGCGTCTCAATTGCCCGTCAATGTTGTTTCTGTTAGTCAATAAACTCAGATGCTTCATCTGTCGTGTGTGTTGGCAACTTGCTGTAGTTTATTGCCAACAGCAAGCAATGAAGGGTACCAGGCCTCTTTCCAGTCCCTCTGGGATGGGTCCCAGTGTCCCTCTGGGCACTTTAGATACTGTGCAATTTGCTCGGGCACATCGAGAGTGAGTCAAGGCGTCTGCTGGCTCCTGAGCACTTTGATGTGTCCCGCAGTCGCACAGTTCAATCAAGAAGGCCTGCATGGTGGCGGGCATCCCCTACGTGCGCATCATTCCAGCCTCGGCCGAGGATGACTACGCCCTTGACCCGGCTGCGCTCAGAGAGGCGATCGAAGAGGACCTCAGAAATGAAGACCTGATCCCCTTCTACGTCTGTGCCACCATCGGCACAACTTCATCCTGCGCAGTTGACCCAATCGCTGAGATCGGCCGCATCACCCGGCATTACAACCTCTGGTGAGCATTTCCCGCATTTCCCCCTGCATGCTTTCAGGACAGCGAATGTCTACCTCATGCACTGCATATATATGCTGGCTTTCAAATGCACATCTGCAAAGTTTTGATGTGATCAGCCTGCTCAAGGATGTGCCAGGCAACACGGGGACTTCGAAAAAGATAAGGGATACACTCTTGCAGGCCACCTGTCTGCACATATTGCACTGATAAACGACATGTTTTCATTGTGCACATGCAAGGTCCAAACGCAGCAAGGCTGGGGGCAGTCAATAGCCTTTTGTTTAGGAAGGCCCCGGTCGGCGGGGGCCGGTATAAAACCTGAGCACCGTGCCCACGGTTGATTGGGTCTTGCTTGGATCTGGCAAGTCCACCAAGGGGTACGATTGTGACAGCCTTTAACTGCAGCTTGTCTGCAGGACGTACCTTGCCTTTTGGCAGGAAAAGCGTGTAATAATAATATTAGTAAGGACCCCCAGCTCTGGCTGAGCCGCATGTGCACGCATGTGCAGGCTGCATGTGGACGCGGCGTATGCAGGCGTTACCTCCATGCTGCCAGAGTACCGCCACTACTTCAACGGCCTGGAGCTTGTGGACAGCTTCATCACCAACGGGCACAAGTGGCTGCTGACCAACTTCGACTGCTCCTGCATGTGGGTGCAGAACGCGGAGCCCCTTAAGACAGCGCTGTCGCTTACCCCGGCCTACCTGCGCGCCAAGGGGAACAACCTCGACTATAAGGTGACTGATCGCGACTCACTGCGACTCATCTCGAGAATGAGAGTAATGTGTCTCTGCTCGTTGTACAATATAGCTGTATGCTCCTATGTCACAACACATCTCCTGCTAATAACGTGCAGGACTCGGACAAGATTGCGCATGTTCTGGTTTTCATTCCAATTTTTATGGGCAGCTCAAACTTCCATGTGCCAGTGCATCCCGTGTGCATGGTAAGGGAAGGGCGACTGCTCCTGCTTGTCGACACATTATTTGGGTGTCTTTTGAGGTGAATGTGAGGAATGATTGCCTGTGGGGGAGCAGGACTGGCAAGTGCCTCTGGGCCGGCGCTTCCGCGCGCTCAAGCTGTGGTTTGTGATGCGCTCCTACGGCACTGACAACATCAAGAAATTCCTCAGGTGCACCCCATGACCTGCTACCGCCATTTGGTGCACATGCTCACTTATCAAGCAGCAGTCCTTGAACACATGTGCACCTTGAATGATCGCAGGAGGTTGCTTGTGGCCGAGTGTACCTGACCTTGTATGCAGCATTTGCATTGTCTCTGCTATTCTGCCTTGCTCTCTACTGCCTGCAAAACGCTGAGAGTGCATGCCATTTTTGTGCGTAGGCATCACGTCCAGCTGGGGCAGCTCTTTGTGAGCCTCATCCAGACCGACGCCCGACTGGAGATCATGGCACCCCCACGCTGGGGCCTCATCTGCTTTGCTATCAGGGTGAGTACTGCCCTCCCCTGAAAGCCTGCCACCTGCATTTCTGGTCATGTCCTGTACCTTGAAGTTGTTCTGGAGCAGCATTGCACATTGCTCACCCAAAGCTTGCTTGCTTGGCCATGTGCAAGTATGCCAGCAGGGAATATGTCCATGCTCTCTCATGTATATTGTAGCTGTTTGCCAATAGCGGGCCTGTCTCAATCCCCTGACCTACCCAGGATTCTCAGCCACCTGACACAACGGAAATCAAGTGTCACCTGATCATTTCTTCGTTGAAGAGTCGCGGGGAAGTTTTTGCAACGGCAATAGCTTGAGACAGGTCTCTGCAATGACAATAGTTGAAGACAGAACTTGCGCGCGCAGGGTCCCAACAACGATGCGACCAACGAGGCGACTGCGGAGCTGCTGGAGAGAATAAACAAGAGCGGCCGCGCTTTCCTCGTGCACACCGAGCTGAGCGGCCGCTTCGTGGCGCGCATGGCAATCGGCGGCAGCCTCACTCAGGAGCGCCACGTTCGTGCCACCTGGCAGCTCATCTCTGAGTGCACCACCGAGGTCCTCGCTGCCCGCGCGAAGTTCCACAAGGGCGTCTGATTAAGCGCGCATGCGCTTTTTGAATTCGAATAAGGCTTCAAACTTGGAAAAGGACAAAAGCCTCAGGCCGCACCACCGAGGTCCCGGCGGCCAGCGCCGGGTACCGGAGGGGCGTCTGATTGAGCGCGTAAGCACAATCTTAGCTTCAAATTCAAAATCCAGAGGGAGGACCTAGCGGCCCGCAGCAAGCGCCATGGGGAGGCCTGCTCAACGCGCTCGCATTGGTCACCCTTTTGAAATTTTAGTTCAAATTCATCGGGGTGCGGCAGATTGCACCACGGAACATACCGGTGGGGCACTCGGCAGGCATTGCAAGCGCGCCTGATCAAGCGCGCATGCGCTGCCCTTATTTTGGCACAAATTCAATTTTTTGGGGGGGAGCCTCAGATGTGCGTCAGAGGTCCCGGGGGCACGCGGCAAGCATCGCAGGGGCGCTTGATCGAGCGCGCATGCATTCAATTACGAATAAACATATTCCAAGGTGAGCGATGTGTTGCACCACCAGGGTACTGGCAGCGCGCGGCAAAATGTTACACAGGGCATCTTATCATCAGCTGCGCGGTTTTCCCCATCTTAGAGTCTGCTTTCTTGCGGAGGAGGATGGATCATGGGTTCGCAATAAACATGCAATCGACTGACAACTGAAGAGGCCGGAAGGGACCTGGCAAGGCGTCCCTCGGCAGGACGGCCTGTGTCGGTGGATAGCTGCTGATTAGCATGTCCCCAGTACAGGCCCGTTTTGGACATTGCTCCGGCTTATGCTGGGGGCTTTTGGTTCATGTATGTTTATTTCGTGGCGTATTGGAGTTTGAACACATGAGCAGTTGCATCAGGGTTGGCTGGCAGCAGCTTTGGCAGGTTTTACAATTGAGAGAGGCTCTCTCTGATGCGCCAAGTGGTCACTTTTCTAACCGTCATGCGCCGCTTCTCATTGCGAGAAGTGGCTTCTCATTGCGAGAAGTGACCTGTGCACAGAGGGAGCCACGACAAGCATTCTTTTATTCATGAAGTTCACGTGCGTGCAGTTCATTTTCCTCACTTTCAACAACTGATCCCTTGTTTCATGGGGACAGCTGAGGCTTTGGAGGTGCTGTGTTTGCAGCCCACAGGCCTGGCAGGTGTCGTTGAGCATTTTGCCCTTTTTCTTGAGTCCCATTCCACGAATGAGGCCCGCGGCTGCAGTGTATGACATTCTCGTGATCTCTCTTACATTTCCATTAATTGTTGGGTCTGAGCATGGAAAGGCTTTGTCACTTGGTTCGGCTGAAGGAAACAGGGCTTCGGCAGGGGAGTTTCAAGCAAGACTGCTGATGCAGACTTTCTTGGTATTGGTGCAATTCTCTTTGTTTTTCTTTTAATTCTCAAGGTGCAGTCGATGGCTCCTCCCAGGGAAGGGGCATGGGTTTATGTGAGTGTGCCTGCTCCAGCAGCCATGCGGCAAATTCGAATGACTTTGCGATGTTTGAGAGCTGAATTTGAAATTGAGTGTGAGTGTCCCACTAGCGCAGCAGACACCGGTCTGTGGCACAGTCTCGGAGTGTGGCAGCACCTGATTCCTCTTGAGGTGCTTTTTCTTGATTGGGTCTGTTAGCATTTCGAGGGACGTTTTCCTCTGTACCGTAGGCTTGGTGATCAGCCTGCAGCTGCGCGAGTGCCCTGACACATAATTACCCATCATTGTGGCATGTCGCGCAAGACAGGCAAGGTAGGAGTTGTCCTGCAAACCTACACTGGGTGGTTTAAGCAAAAGCAGGGCGTCTTTGGCGGCCCCGCCTTGCTTGAGCGCCGGAGTGAGGGTGCAGGCTGCATGTTTAATCACGAGGCTCAAACCCAAGCATTGTGACTTACTGAACAGACCTGTATACATCATGTAGATCAAGCAGCACTGGTGTAGACAGCATGTGAGCTAGCTTGAAGCTCATGTAAGAGGAATAATCTTCTTAATATTGACATCTAATTCTCCTTGAAGCTGCATGCAGTCTGGTGTGCAGACCATCTCGTCAACCATATCTAGATTCAGATGTCGGACCGACCGGGACGTCATCATGCTGTGTGAATATCAGTGCACTGTGGCAAAGATATACACGATCGCTGTACATAGCACCGCAAGCTGATCAGCGATTAACTTGACCAGACTTGAAGTGGAAAGGCATGCTCCAGGCCTCAGGCTGGCAGCGTGATCACCATGATGGTGGTAGCCACTGGCACATGCGCATTCATGTCCATATGGAGCGTCCATATGGTAGCCACTGGCACATGCATGATCTGCAGAGAACTGTTCTCAGGTTGAGGCTCTTGCGGTGGATTTGGATCTCCAGCCGGACCGCATGCGGCCCACAGCCGGCCCAGGCCGAGCGGCAGTGCCTCTGCATACTCGTACCGCAGGCTGATCATCATCAGCGCTGCCATATGCATGGCCGGCTAGCATGCATGTTGAAACTGGCATATCTGCTGTACGCACACTGTACGTCGATGGACACTGTACGACGTCGTACGGGTACCTTATGTGCATGTGCCTGCCGATCATGAGTGCGCCAAGCTGTCTCCGCATGCAGGTTGTGCTACTGCTTTACAAGGAGTCCTTAAGCGGGTGGCCGGATGGGGAGACCCCTCATCGGCACAGACGTGGCAAATTGATCGAGGCAGAGCGTATCTGAAATTAGAGGACGGAGTCAGCCTCGCTGCATCGAAACACCTTCTGCGAGATCCAGATACTGGAAACAAGTCCACACTCATTGATAAATCAGCAGCCTGACCATTTAACATCGACCACTCCAGATTTGCAAGGAGCGGCGAAGTTCGTGTGAAGCGAGACGTAGCACCCGGTGAGCGTTGAGCTGCTGCTTTGCACGGAGTTATGCTGCGTATGGTGTTGAATTGCAGCGGCTTGTAAGCAAGTGGGCTGATCTGATTTGTCAGAGCGCATGATTGTACCATGCCTGTGCACCTCTGTGCTGTGAGGGCTAGGTGGTCATCAGTCGATGCCTGACTTATATGTGCAGACTATGTTGTACTGCGTAGCGACCTTCACCATCTGTCCCTCATCGATCATCACGGTGCAAGTGTTTAGACTGCTGATGATCAGCTTTGGTGTCCGCATAATCCGCTGCCTTTTTAGCCAAGATATCCAGAACAATTCTTTATTCTGTTTGTGGTTTGGGAAGACAACCGTTGTGCTTTGGAAGGAGTAAGTTTCTTTAGTAGAAGCAATATGTTCCTTATTGCGGCTTAGACCAAAGAGGTAATGTCAGCTTGCATGTTGCTAGGTCTCCGGTTCGAGAGATTTGTTGAACAGACTTGCCACACTGATGAGATACTTTCAAGCGTCTACTTGTGACAAGACGATTGAGACTGTCTTGGCATGTCTGCAGATGACGATGCTGGGACTTGGCACCGTCCTTCAACGACCTAGCACCAGCAGCAGCATCTCCGCACAGACAGTCTCTCCCCGCACACCACGGCGCTTGGCATGTCGGGTGCCGCCCTGCGCTGCTCTCGTGACTGACACACCGCGCCCCAAGACGCTTGGGACCTCGAGTGGAAATGGCAAAGTTGGTGAGAATGGACCCACCATCATCAATGGACAGGTGGGCTGCCTACCCTGCGTTCTCCTACTACCTTTGGATTGGCAGGACGCTCATGTCACAGGGAGTGGAATGCAGGAGTGCAAGTTCTGTGTTATTAGGGTCCCTCCAACATGTCAAAGCATGTTCTTCGCTGCATATCTGCGCCTGCAATAGCCGAATATGCAATGACTGGTGTGCTGACGAAGCTGCGGGTTGCGGTGCAGACGTTGCACAGCATCTCAGCGCACCAGCTGGACCTGCTGCGCTCCATGGACAAGTACATGGAGTCGTCAGTCCTGCCCATCCTGAAGGACGTCAACGCCTGCTGGCAGCCAACAGACTTCCTGCCAGACTCCTCCTCCCCAGACTTTGCAGACCAGGCGTGCATGCACTCCCTGACCCCAAAGACCCATTTAACCCCTGACATGCATGCATGACCCTCACATGTCTTGGCGCCTGCTGCACACATCCGTACTCCACAGACACAGGTGCACTGTCTGCAGCATCATTTCTATGTGTATTACATGCACAGCACGAGATAGCATGTTACACAGCGTGACTTTAAATGTGTTGTAGGTGGTGGAGCTGAGGAAGCGCACAGACAACCTGCCAGACGACTACCTGGTCGTGCTGGTTGGTGACATGATCACAGAGGAGGCGCTGCCCACCTACATGGCCATGCTGAACACTCTGGACGGGGTCAGGGATGAGACCGGCGCTGCTCCCACACCCTGGGGCAGGCATGCTTTCTGATTTCCATCTTGCCCCATCAACTTGTCTTTGAATGATCACAGTCTGATGTCTTTCGGTGTCCAGATGTTCTTATGCACATGTTAAACTTGTCAATTGCCTCTTCTTGCTGAAACCTTCAGCAGAGCGGATCAGCATGACATGGCTCTGCTGTATACAGATTAAAGGCGCCACCTAAATGGCTTGTACTGACGGCGCTGGTTCTATTGTGTTGCAGGTGGACCAGGCAATGGACGGCGGAGGAGAACAGGCATGGAGACCTCATGAACAAGTACTGCTATCTGTCCGGCCGTGTGAACATGAAGGTGTGATTGCTGATCTTGCCTACTAGCAAAAGCATGTCTGTTTGTTGTGTGCGTGGTTCCTCACAAGCATGATGCCAGACTGACTGAGCAACTGTTATGTTGTGCAGGCTGTGGAGAAGACGATTCAGAACCTGATTGGGTCAGGCATGGACCCAAAGACACAGAACAACCCGTACTATGGATTCATCTACACCTCTTTCCAGGAGCGCGCCACTAAGGTACTGCTTGCTGATCACACTCCCGGCAACCTGAGCCGCATTGCCCTTGTTATGATCGATGCCGTCATCATGCATGGTTCCTCATGATCCACCATGTGCTGACATAGTGAACTTCGAGGGCTTGACTGCCCCACGGTGCTAGGAAACGTTCGTTTAGATGTTCCAAGCGCTGATTTGTGCATGTTCTGTTGTTTGCACAGATCAGCCATGGCAACACAGCAGCGCACGCCTCCGAGTACGGCGACAAGCAGCTCGGCCGCATCTGCGCTGCCATTGCTGGGGATGAGGCGCGCCACGAGAAGGCTTACATCAAAATGACAGACGAGATCTTCCGACTGTGCGTCTCCTGCCCCTGTCACTATTACACTGTGCTCCACGGATGAGCGTCTGGCAGAATTACCTTGTTCTCACTGTGGTAATGCCATGACATATAGTGTGCCCTTCTCTGGCCTTTAGAGGTGCGATGTGGCACTGTCCTGCAGTCTTCAGAGGATGTCTTCAATTGAAATCTTTTGCTTTCTTATGAGTATTGTTTGCGGTTGCAGGGATCCAAGCGGGTCCATGATTGCGTTCTCAGACATGATGCGCAAGCAGATTGTGATGCCAGCCCACCTCATGGACGACAACGAGCACAGCTCCAAGAACGGCCGCAACCTGTTCAAGGACTTCTCGGCCGTTGCCCAGGCCACCGGCACCTACACCGGAAAGGTGAGAACCCACTTTCTCAATGGTGCAGCAAACTTTTGGAGAGTACTGCAGAGTGATGGCAGAGGTTGAATTCACGTTGCACAGATGGTGGCTGCACGAGTGACACACTGACAGCTGTCTTATCAGCTGGTAGCAGCTGCCACTGTGGCTCGCCACATGTCAATTTTTTTCTGAAAGAAACATGAAACATGGGTGTGTTTATGCGCTGTGCTGTGTAGATTGTTTGAGTTGAGCATCGCTCTTTTTGAGTGAGGCTGGCGCTCATGAGGGAAGCTGGTGTTCTTGCGCAGGATTATGTGGACATCATGGAGTTCCTGATGAGGCACTGGAAGATCGCAGAGCTGCAGGGGCTGACGCCAGAGGCCCAGAAGGCGCAGGAGGACGTGCAGAGCCTGCTCACCAAGTTCAAGCGTCTCACAGAGCGCCAGGAGCGCATCATGAAGAGCAAGCCCGTCGTGTCCACCCAGTTCTCCTGGATCTTCAACCGCGAGGTCCCTGTCATCATGGCCTGAGCGCTGCGCAGCCTCAAACAATGCCTGGGTGCTGAAAGCTGGGCGGAGCAACTAATGGGCGTCTTTGGTTCTGCTGAGCATAAGCCAGGATCGACAAGCGTTGGTGTTAAGGGAGGCAGAATTGATGATTGGTGATTGTCCATCAATAATTTCAAGCTGGCTTGGAACGTTACAACATGCGGCGGGTTTAGAAGGTCTGATGGTATGGGCCTGTGTCGATATGGCATCTAGAATCAACGCATGCCGGAGAGGAGAGGCATGTCAGGCAGCCTCTCACCCAGTGTGTTAGGAGCGGGTAAGTGGCAAGGAGGCCGGCAGCCCCTACAGCCTGCAGATTGTGAGGCTCTCTATACTGAGACATTGGTTGTGCGGGCGTGTAATGACTGTGCTTTGGTATCAAGGCCGTGGGCTTCTAATCTATCGTAGTGTAGCAGTCACACAGATACCTTGAAGGCCTTGGCAGTGGTTGTGGGGTCCCAGGTGTGGGTGCAAGCTCCATGCAGCAATGTGTTGGGTCACAGAGAAGGGTGCATATTGCAGAAGCGGTCAAGAAGAGTTCTAGCTTCAGCTTTTCATTTGCTAGTGTGTGATTGATTTAATGATTACACGAGGCCGGCATCAAGAGAGAGGTGTGGTGATGCAATCCTACAGACGCATCATATTCTTTACGTGGGATAATTGTACAACACGAGAGATGGAAGAAAATGATCGTGCCTTGCATTGAAGATGTGGCGCATATGTGTGTGATAGAGTCATTGTTGCTTGGGTTCAACAAATGTGGATCCGCCTATTGTTGCCTCAAATGTCATACTTCCAGCAGTCTTGAGGTGGCGCATGCGCACCTTGATTGTTTCATTGGAACTGCGGATAGGTGGAAGGCTGTCTGATGGTCAGGTGACATGCTTGTAGCATTCGTTCTACAGGGTTTGTTTTACAAGAGACTGCATTGGCCATATGAGCAGTGACGTTGCGGGGAGTCTAGGAAGCTAGGGCCGTCTCCATATTTGCCTGTTAATGAGGAGTATGATATCTTCTTGCCGTCACGGGCCTAGAATGTGCAGTAATGCGCTTGCAATTAGGTAGGGCACATCCAAAAGGCAGGATAGTGCTGTCAGCGTGTTTGCATGCATTTCCTTTCGTTCAGCAGCTCTTGTAACATACTCTTGCTTTCGATTGATTGGTCCCCAGAACAGTACCAGTAATGAAAGCAGCAGGCATGCATGCATGTAAGCAAGCGTTGCTCTGCTCTTCCAGCATGCACGTAGATGGCAAGACCACAAGTTATAAGATGCAGACTCACAGCTGTAGCTCGGAGGTTTGCCCACATGAAAGAGTGACAGATCAGTGCCGCTCAAAAAAATCAGCTGAAATTTCTGACTGTCGAGAGTCTCTGGCTGCTGCTGTCAGGGTCGCAGGGATGCTGCAGCATGAGACTTCTGCAGATTGATCAGACAGATCACCCAATATTGGAAGCAGCATATACAAATTGATTGTAGTCGAGAGTGATGCGGCCCTGCTGCTGGGCATCAAAGGCCTGAAACGTGGCTGTGGCGCCCTGCAGGAATACTGTCATCGCCACGAGCTCTGCTATGTCACTGCTTCCGGACCGGTCCGGGTCATAGGCTGTAAACAATGCTTCAAAGGCTGGTGTATCAAGCCGGTATCCTGCAGAGGCAAACACAGACACTTACTTAGGGCAATCCCTCCACATATGTTTGACATTATGGTGAAGAGGGCCTGCAAGCAAAGTTTTCCTGCCAAAGGGGAAAGTTCTTCCCCTTATCTGACTGACAGGTTGGTCAAGGTGATGGGGTGTTGGTGCCATAGAAGACCAGTTGACTGGCTTACCGATGCTCTGCAGTAGTTGTGCAACTGCTTTCTTGTCTAATCTGCCCCTTCTTGAGGTGTCACACTGCTGAAATCTCTGCTGCAGGTCCATGATGAAGTGGTTGAGAGTTCTGAATTCGTTGAAGCTTATCGTGCCGGTGTTGTCTCTGTCGTGCAATCTGTTCACACATTCCAAAAAGTCAACAAGATTTCTTCCCTCTCACCTTTCCTTTCCGGGCAGCAGGCTGGCAAGGAAAGCGATGCAGAGAACACCATGGCTATGGTTTACCTAATCAGAGCTGCGCAGACCTTCAGAGAAAAATTCATGCCTCCAAGACCTAGAGCTCTCTGCAATTCCTCGCTAGTGAGAGCTCCATTCCGATCTGTGTCGATAGCACCAAACCCTGCACTTACCAGATGTTTATTTTGGTCGTTAGTCTGAAAATCATCCTTTCAATTTGACTCTATACTTAGGGATCATAAGAAACCATTTTGATGCGTCTGGTGCAATAGAAGCTTTAGCAGAGCCTTTGGAATACTTACACTGTTGAATCTGGGCATCCGCCATCTCTCCCGGTTGACAAAAGTATCAGTAGATGCAGAACAGAAGAACGGTGGCGGAGGAAGGCTTAAACATGAAATCTTCTATGCACTTGAAATTTGTCCTGACAAAGTTTGATGAGACAGAACAGGTCACCGCTTCTGATGTTTGCCATCAACAGCTTCTTCTGGCTTCTTGCAAGGCTTCCAGCTGGCACTACTTCAAATCCAGTCTACTTACATTGCAAAATATAATGATGATTTATGAGGAATAAGAACTCTCATGCAAGTTTATCACAGACCTCTAAACACCCTGAACTGAACACAATCTGTCATGCTTATCAGGAGCGCGGCTCGAGCTCGCAGTCTTCACAACTGATCAGCTGAGCTTGCGTCCGACTGAGTCAGAGTTTGATGTCCTTCAGACATTCTTGACCAGCCCCACCTAGCAGAAGCAATAAATGAGAGCCCATCATGGTCAAACTCATCCCAATTGGAGGTATGATTTGCAGGCCCACATACTAAAGCTTGTTCACTGCAGCGCTGCCACCAAGCTGCTGCTGGAGCCGCGGTATTCTCTGTCAACAGCAGTCTCTGACGTCATAAACGTACAATTAAACTCTAGGCAGCCTTCCTCTCTTTTCTGGCGCTCGGTCTGCCTTGATGTCTGCTTATCTCATTCTCTATTTTCCAATTCTCCGTCGGACCACTTCCGGAGCAGCAATGCGTTCACATGTTTCCATGTTTGGTGTGCCATACTGTGCCACCTCTCAATTCAGGGGTTCCACAGCACTTCCAAGACAGAGTCAGATTTCTATGGACTTGTCCCTTCCACTGAAACCAGTGGGGACAGTGCAGACGCCCGGCCGCATGTGTCTACATGTTGCCTAAACGACATTGGCAGCGGCATAGATGAACTGGTTGTAGTCCAGTGTCACGCGGCCCATCCGCTGCTGGTCAAAAGCAGAGAATGTGGCATTCGCGCTCTGCAGAAACAGCGTCATGGCGATGAACTCTGTCAGGTCCATGGTGCCATTGCGCTCCGGGTTGTAGGCATTGAAGAGAGTGTGGAAGGCTGGCCCATCTAGCTTGTACCCTGGAGGCATCAATCAGCACTCCCTGTCATACCAGAATGCATACAGGAGAGACTTGGCCCTTCTGATAATTTGTACGTCTCAGTGCCATTGCATGCAATACCGCATTGCATGGAACTGCAAGGCAGCCCTACATGGTGCTCACGCTGTGTTGAGTGTAGCACAAGAACTTTGTGCCAGCTACGCAGAATACATGGGCCTAGGGCCCTTGTGGCATATTGGGGCAGCAAATTCTCGGCACACACCTTGTGCCTGCAACGCACGCTCCACAGTCTGCTTGTCGATGCGCCCATGCCGCCTCGTGTCAGCCTGCTGGAACCTGTTCTGTGTGTCCAGCAAAAATTGGTGCAGGGTCTTGAACTCCTCGACGCTGACTGCGCCCGAGTTGTCCCTGTCGTGTATTCTGCACATCACAGCCACGATCCAGTCAGCGAGGATAGATGTACAGGTACTGTAGGCCTAAAAACCGGACATGCCCTCTCAAAAATACTAAAGGTATTCACCTGATCATTTTGTTTGCAAGATTTAGGGAGAAGTGCAAGCCGCCCAGTGCCAAGGCTCTTTGCAATTCCTCCGCGTCTAGTTGTCCACTCCTGTCTACATCGATCGCGTTGAACCACTGCGCCAGCATCAAAAGTGATCGTCAGCGTTGGAATCCTGCACCTTGGACTTCTAGGCTTGGCGCCAGAATTGAGCCCTGCTCACCTGTACTCCCAGGAATCAAACTAGTTTTAGGAGGTCATCAATAATGTTATCTAGCAATGACCGTGCAAAACAGAGAGCATCAACAAACTGGACTGTCCAGTTACTAGAACGTCTATAAAAGGTATGGAAGGCCACCTGTCGGAGCTGCGCGTCACCCATGGCACGCTGCTTGCAAATTCGTCTATCGGTCTCACAGTAGACGCTTGCCTAGCCAGTTCTGCGTGAGAGGGAAAATCAATCAACGCTTCGTCCTTAGCTTCTCACAGAGCGAGAGCTGTGATCATATCATCGACCCCTCCATGAAGCCTGATCGCAGAGCATTGGATTTTGCGATCAGACCATTGCAGGAATGTCACTTTCGGTCGAGGAATAGACTGACGATGTATTGACAAAGCCAAGAGCAAGAAACAGCATGAGGAACGGTGCTGTAGCCACGCTTCTCTATGCAACTCTCCTTTTCTCATGCAGTATTGGAGCTTGGGCCTTCCCCAGGTCCATTGAACATGCCTTTGGCGAAGGACTATATCATCCTGGGGGAGAGCTGCGTGAGCTTCAACTAAAGGTACGTCTTACCATATGCTTTCATTCTCTTGCTCACATGATACACACCGCACTCCACATATTGTCGCGTATGCAAATCTGGACACAAGTGCGAATTATTTTTTGATCAATGCAGAACCGCCTAGAGCTGGTGCGGCCGCCTCTCAGCTCCACAGAGAAAAGTGAGCTGGAGCACACCATCAAAACAGGAGGGTAGGAATTCCCACGGCTGGAGATCTGGTAGAAAAGAAGCCTTCTTTGATCCTCACTCTTCCCACTGGCGTTAGGGATTTCTGCTGTTTCGACCCCTGACTTCTATCTGTAGCAGGTTCTACAAGCTCAGAGTATTGGGTGGAAATGGAGGTCAGCCACTGCAGGTCTCTGTACCAGCTAGGTGCTTGGTAATTCCAGGAAACAAAGAGAGCTTCATGGCCGTGACCAGCTACACTGGGGACTTGGTTGGCCTCAGCTATGACATGTCAAAGGTATGAAAATGCATGATGTAATTGCCCAACGATTCAATCCTGATAGCCATGCACATCTGTCCTGAAGATAATTCAGTGAAATATGGATGCTGTGCAGATGCACTGTGACTCACTCCAGAGCCTCACAGGATCATTGGAAGTGACTCTGGCTCAGAGTGCTCCTGTGACAATTACAGAAACAGCTGCCGCTCCATCTGTTGTAAGGCAGGCTCCAATGCCTGAAGGTAGGGGCTGATAGTCGCGTTTGCAGATACAACATGCAACCCTGAGACTGAAGAGATGTGCTCGTGCAATTGCATCTTCTGTTTTGATTGCAGCATCAAGGAGTGAGAAAAAAATCAAATTTGTTTGCAGTGAAGCGGCCTGCACCCAAGGCGGCTACAGGGAGTGCACAGCAAAGAAGGGAAGGGGACAAGCCGGGCGAGGAAGGGGAGGAGGCTGCACCGCCACCCGATGAGCGGACATTTTTGCAGAAGAACTGGATCTACCTTGTGCCCATGATTTTCATGGTGCGCTGCATTACATAGCAACTTCCAGTCCGTGTCATGTTTTGTGGTCTGGCTGAACCAAGGCTCGTAGGGGACGTGTGTAGAGAAGTATGGGATTTCCAATGTGTCAATCAAAGTATCGTCCCACATGCACTGACTGCTAACAACGCCAGATTAAGCCATGTCGTGTCTGTGCAGTTGTTGAATGGTCTTGGGGGAGGGGCCGGCCGGCAGGGGGCGCCAGCTCAGGCAGCGGGAGCTGCAAGGCAGCGGCCTCGCCAGTGATGCAGGCGCAGTGTCAGCTCGCATATAGCGGATGGGTGTGCATTAGACATGCGGCATGCTGAAGACATAACTTAGTCAGGACCCTGGAAGAACATACGTTCATTTTTAGCACCAACCTTTGCAGCTTATTGGAGACAGCCTGCACTGAGTGCAAGACCAGTTGACAACAGTCGCTACTTTACCTGATCGGTAAGCGCTCGTTGGGAGCCAGCTGTCACAATATGACATGACATGATCGATGTCGGTATGGTGCTCATTGTCAGTCAAATAGTGATGCAGATTCAATGAACTGTGCTTCAAGCTGTGCAAGTTGTGCATCGCAGTGCGATGATCGCACGCTCTTTGTAGGCTCTGCAAGAGCTTGCCATCCACTGCACTACACTGCACTGCACTAGACCGTTTTTGAGTGAAAGGATCACTGAAGAGAATGCACCATCACTCATCATGGGGTCCATCAATTACAATATGCAGTTCCGACATGAACCCTGAGAATGCCCTACCCATGGCCTCAGCAATGCTCCAGAACAGCTGATTATTCTGCAATCGCGCATCGATCTGTGAGTCTTTAGGTGGACATTGTTTAAACTATAAATTCAGAACTCCTGCACATCATCAGCTGATGTCCAAGGCTTTCATGCAACGAGCGGATTGCAGACACACCTGTAAAGACACGATAACGACGACCTCGTTCAAGCAGTAATCCATCAAGATTTAAATTCTACAGCAATCTGATTTTGTCCACTCCTCCAGACGTCTTGGTGCTCACGGAGGTAAGTCGTCTATGTTGATCAGCATTGGAGCACGGGAAGCTAGACAAGCTAGAAATGCAATGCAAGTTTTCCATCAACATGCCAAAGGTATTAATTGCAATATACTGCTGAAGCTAAGGATCTGACAACGCTTCCTCTTCACCATCAACAGATCTGATTCCCAGAGTCCCTGTGATACAAGGAAAATTCTGACTGTTCCTTGTTGCCAATGTTGCAGCGCCTCAATCTAGAAGATAAGATGAATGGGGCAGACAGGTGGACGGATCTTAGGAAGCTGCTCACCCGCCCTGGGAAGATCACAGGACCTGGCTTTGAGCCAGATCCAGCGCTGCTGGAGTTCCTGCAGGAGGATGCACGGGTGCTGTGCGTGGGTGCTGGGGGCCTGGGCTGCGAGCTGCTGAAGGACCTGGCATTGCAGGGCTTTGGCAACATAGATGTCATTGACATGGACACCATCGACGTGTCCAACCTCAACCGCCAGTTCTTGTTCAGGTGTGCCCTCAGCTCGACCACGTGCACTTCCATACCCCCTCCCGGGCACTTCAGCATTGCAGACAAATGCAGGAAAATTTACAAGAGTGCCTGCGAAGCTCACGGCATGCCTGGAGCTCTTCATCACAGGCTTGTCCACAGTGCTGTTAGCTGGAGACACTGCAGCTGCTCTCTTAGTCGAGCTGTTGCCAGCATGATGGGTGTACGGCAGCCATGACACCCATGTACGACGGCCATTGCAACATGATGGATGCACGTAGTTTGCCACGTACATTGCCGGCATGGTGGATTTCTGCCTGCAGGATGAAGGATGTTGGAAAGTCCAAGGCTGAGGTGGCGGCGGAGCGCATCATGCAGCGGGTGCAGGGCGTGACAGTGACGCCGCACCACTGCCGCATTGAGGAGAAGCCCATGGAGTTCTATGAGCAGTTCCACATCCTGGTGCTGGGCCTGGACTCTCTGGAGGCCCGCCGCTTCATGAACCAGGTCGCCTGCAGCTTCCTAGGTGAGCCTTAAACACACTACTGGACCGGCCAGTGATTCCCACAGTCACCAGACTCCAAGGACAATGTCTTGCATGAGAATGGAAGGCAGAAGTGAGAGCTTATCATGACTTGAAGTCTTCTTATCAGGAGCTAAATTTGCCAAAACTATATGCCATAAATTAGAAAGTTTCAGGGGACTGTAGTAAGGCAACTGAGACATCTTTTCATGAAGGCCACCACTGAGATCGAGGTTCAGGATACCAGGCATATGTGCATGGGGCTTAAGAAAAGGAGCGGAAGCCATCGTCTGTCATCTGTCAAAAGGAGTCTGTGCTGCGCGTGTGGTCAGAGTACGATGATGACGGGAACCCGGACATGTCGACCATCAAGCCCATGGTGGATGGGGGGACCGAGGGCCTCAAGGGGCACGCGCGAGTCATCCTGCCAGGCGTCACCCCCTGCTTCGAGTGCACGCTGTGGCTGTTCCCTCCCCAGACCAAATTCCCTCTCTGCACCCTGGCCGAGACTCCCAGGTACATCCCCCTGCTGTTCAACCAAAGTGGCATCTTTTCTGCTGAGTCATGCAGACAGGCCTGTAGGGAAAGACTGGCACAGCAATCAGGGAAGATACCTTGATGATGGGATGTAGCAGGACTTCATGGTGTGGAAGTTGACATTGATGCTGTGAGCAGGTCACCGGCGCACTGCATAGAGTATGCGCACTTGATACAATGGCAGCAGGAGCGCAGCGGCGACGAGTTTGACACAGACAACGAGGAGCACATGCGCTGGGTTTACGACAAGGCCCTCCAGCGAGCCGAGCACTTTGGCATCCAGGTGCTCGCCTGCACTTCAGGATCATGGAAATGTCTCAGTTTTCTTATTGGCAGCTCTGTGGATGCCACAAGGGTGCTTCACAATGTTAAAAACAGCTTGCCAAGTCTAATTATGGGTGAATTCATTCGTGAGAGGCACTGAGACGCGTGTGTGTGTGTCTCCTGGCAGGGGGTGACGTGGCAGCTGACTGGAGGTGTCGTCAAGAACATCATCCCGGCTATTGCATCGACCAACGCTATCATTGCGGCGGCCTGCGCGCTTGAGACCCTCAAGCTCATCACCATGTGCAGCACCGGCATCAACAACTACATGATGTGCGCTGGCCAGACCATAATATAGCGCTTCTTGTGCCCATTGTCAGATCTTTAGTCTGGTCATTCGAAGGGCTCTTCCAATTTAGCTCTGGTTGTGATCCGCTCCAAAAATGCACGGACAACACCGCAGTGGACCTTTGAGCCAATAATCCATGCACTTTCGGTGTGCATCACACCCAAAACTGGTCTGGAGGTGCCTTTTACAGGACTGATGCGGTGTAGTCTGCACATGTATTGCATGACTCGATGCAATACATGGTGCTTTTGGCCAGCATGCTATTTGATGGGAAGAAGCATGCGCAGGTACGTGGGGGCGGATGGGGTGTACACCCACACGGTGTCCTACGAGCGCGACCCTGCATGCACCGTCTGCAGCTCCTCTGTGCCCTTTGAGATTACCTCCACAAACACACTGCAGCAGGTGAGGCCACCATCAAACCCCCACCAGCTGCCACACTGAAACTTGTGCATGCTGTCAATAATACATCAAGAGATGCTGTCCAGTCCACAGCAGTTTCTGTGATCCTTTCTGCCAATTGTGAAGACTCCGCAGTTGCCCAAGTAGCATTGTGAAGACCTCCGCATGGTTGAAGGGATGGACAGCGACTGGTGAGGTCTTTGTGGCAGGTGATTGATGCGCTGGTGGCGGACAAGGCACTAGGAACAAATCTGAGCGCCCCCTCCATCAGCCACGGCTCTGAGAACCTGTACATGCGCGGAGTGCTGGAGGAAGCCACGCATGACAACTTAGAAAAGGTGAGCCACGCCACTTATAAAACAGAATGAGAGGCAGTCCACATCTTGTTGTCATGTCTGTAGCCCTTTTTCCTCTCTGGCGCTTGCTTTGCCTACATGTCTGCAATTCCTTTGTCTCATCACATCCTTCTATGTGGCAGCCTTTACCTGCAGCTTGTCTGCAGATGCACCTTGCAATAGTAGTACTCATGACCACACCCTAATGACGTGGTGCGGAATTCTTTGATATGCTGGCCAGTCCTTGAGTCCTGTGACACGGATTGTGTGCAGCCCATTGGGGAGCTGGTAGAGGACGGGGGAATCATCCAGGTCAATGACAAGAAGCTGGTGTCCACCATGCGCATCAAGCTGAAGTACTCGGACCTGATAAGCATGCAGCAATGAAGCAGGTTGCTGATTTTCATCATGTGCCAATGTACCATTTTGCAAATGTGACATGAACCAAAACCAAATGAATACAAATGGAATTTGGTAATGTACATGGACCACTGAAATTTTCCTGACTGCTAGGGAGACGCAATGTTTTGTCCGTAACTTGAATTGCATTAGCCATGCAGCATTAGGAGCAGAAGTGATCATGATCAGTGCACTATTCGAATCTACTATATTACAAAGCATGTTATACCTTCAATGTCTATTCTCTCTCAATTGCGCTCACGGCTGTCAAGTTCTGCTCAAATCCAGTGGCTGCAACATGCCTCAGCCCTGATCCAAACTCAAAATGTGTCAATGCGACTCGATCTCTGTCTCTCGCCCTCGCAAAATTGTCGCCTGGCCAAATCCAGGCAGGGACAGCTCGCTCAATGCCCATGCTGATCAACATCGGCAAGGTTGAGCCTGCGCTTCGGTATTGTGATGTTCTATGGTTGCATTTGTTCACGTCATGACGTCCAGCGCCCAAGCAAATTGCCCGCAAGTGCAGCCTTGCAAGCATGACCAGGGAAGCTTGTTCTTCTATGATAACACGGCTGTTTCTCACAGCTGTCTGGTGAGAAGTCTTTGGCCTGATAACCCGCCTGCTATCTTAGTCATAGATGTCAGCAATACCCAAGTACGAGACCATGAGTTTGAGTTGGTTGATGAAATCCACGCCAGTTGAGTACTCAGTCAGAAGGCCCACAAACACTCCGAACATGACCCAGCGCCCATTGAAGATCTCATTAGCCCTGGTCCACCCAAACACCCTGCATGCGGGCAAGACATCAATCACTGTCTTTTCCAATAGACACTGGTGAAGACTCCTTTGCATTTACCAGTACACCAGGCAACCTGCTTTGCACCAAAGTGATGGCTGGTAAATTTGGTGCAGAGTACAGTGCACATTGTTGCTGAAACAGGTCATTAGCACAAGGAGATCAGAAAGGCTCACTTTGCCTTCTCAGCATTCTTTGCTGCATTCAAGTCGCGGAAGTACTGAGTCATCGCCTTTGCTGCTTCCCTCTGCTCCCTAATGGTTACTGCCGGCTTTGAGCTCCTGCATAGTAGGGTGCCAAGAATGAGAAGCACAATTTGCTCATGAAGCATTTCTTCTCCCACGGTACAGCCGTTGACGGTTGTACATGCTACTGACACTCCCACAGTTCTGACAGGTGTTCTTTGTCGTCATGTTATGAAAAGCCACCCAGAAGCACACCTCGAGGGAGATGCTGCTGGGCTGTGAGCTGCTGCGCCGGTGCTCTCTGACTCGTCCTCCTTAGTGGCCAGCTCAGGCTTGCGCAGAGCTGAGCTCGACTCACTGACAACCTGTACAGTGGCTCTGCTTCGGAAGACCTGGAAGCCAGCACAAAATGCCTGATGTGGGCACTTGCAACTGGACACAAGCAAGAAGTATTTGCAAAAAACACGCCCAGAGGGAACTTCTGACCTCCTCTCTGCAAACAGTCAAGGCTATCCTTCTTTTGAGCAAGTAGAAAGGAAGGCCATGATAGCCGTGATCAACCCGAGCACCAAATACCATTTTCCTCACAAGAAGCCAGCACAAGCTCCTCTATGCCTCAATTTAGCCATGGTTCACCTGCATTTTCCCTCTCCTCAACTGTGGATGACATGGGCTGTGCGATAGACCATCTGCGCGGAAAAGGCACCTCCTTTCAGAACCTTTCGATTAAATCATAAATGATGGAAAACAAGAAGAACAGGAGTATTGGGAAGCAGAATCTGATCATCAAAATAGGTGATTACCTGGTCTTCCTGTCCTGCTCTGACAAACTGAGAGTGATCCAAGAGAGCAGGCCATGCTTTGCTTGCAATCTACAATCTATAAGGTGTAGTATTGCGCTCCCTCACGTTCGGTACTGTGCTAGAACTTTTCGATATCCCAGGTGCACAGAGAAGTCTTGCGTGGCTCCCTTTCGACCTTCTAAGAAGGCAGGTCATAATCTCCACGAAGTGAAGGACGAATGAGAGAAAGCGTGCCTGTGCCCGCCATTGAAAGATCGACCCAGGTGGACGGAAACATTAGAGATCGATGAGATGGTACCTGTAACCATCGCTCAGCATTACGGCGTATTACGATCGAAACTTGGGCTCGGCATGCTTGTTTGCACAGGCCCTGATGTCCAACCAAACGGTTGCCAGCTGCCTCTCAGAATAACACTTTACAAGAAACTATTCGAGCAGACATTGATGGAGTACAATGTGGTTTCTAGTATGGTGCACGTTGAGACTTTGGACCTCAAGCAGGAAGCCACTGAATGGCTTCGTTGACAAATGTGATGTTCAATGATCCTGGTCCAAAAACACAATCACATTGTGCGCAGCAATGCTCAAATACATTGCTGCTGCATTGACCCAATGAATTGAGCCCCCAAGCCACCAGCATCGTTAGTCCTGCCCTCAGAGTTCCCCAAAGCAAAGGTGAAGACAAACAAAGCACTTGCAAGGACCTGGCTATCTCAGGTCCTTGCAGGCAGACCTTTATCGTATAAAGCAGAGCAGAACCGTGGCTTTGACGAGAAGTATCCGGAATAGGATACAGTAAAAATTAGACCAGTTGCCCTGACCAAGTCCGTGCGGCGGACAAGTCAAGCATGGTCTCTCTCTGGACTTCAGATGGATGGCAGTCAAATATCCTAAAATACAATATGTGTTGGCGCCACATCTCGGCGCCTCAAAGTCTGGGCGCCTCAAAGTCTGTGGTTGGGAATGCATGGGACGCACAAAGCGCGTCTCCACATAGGGGTAGCCAAAATTAGCGACCCAAGGGGACGATTCACCAGCATATCTCAGAATGAAGGCTTCCTGCCAGCCTCGCTCTTTGGAACATCGGCGAGGCTCTTGCTCTTGCGCGCAAACCTGCTCCCCGCTTGCCCTGTTGCAAAACAGTCAGGAATGATGGTCTGATCCTCGCTGTATTTTAAGTTGAAAGGTTAATGGTTCAACTTCAATAAGTCACAATTGCAAAGATAGGGTCAACAAGTCAGAAAGCACCTTGCTCTGCATCCACAAGGGAGGAGGCGCTGCCATCGTCCTCTGGGACACCCCAAGACACATTGCTGTTGGAGCGCTGCCTGCTGAGCCGCTGAAAGAAAGACTTCCTTCCCAAGTCCTCTGGACATCCAACAGACCACCAATTATCAGTGCCTGCACCAAAATAAATGGCGAGCCAGTTGCACTAATCGATATGATGCGCGCACCACTGAGCTCGGAGGGCCTCTCTTTGGTGCTCGACTGGGAGGATCCTGATCTGGGCCTGCTATCGCTGCTCTGCCCAGTGCCCCTCCTGGCAAACAAGCAAATCCATGCATCATCCGCAGCATGGACAAAAGTGCTGGTGCTGATGGTATACTTTGGCAAGAGCTGTGCATATCAATGCAGTAGCATGCAAGAAGCACCATCACACGTAATCTATGTCCAATGAATGCTCTTCCAGCATGGCACAAGATAAGAGCGCAGTGGCCCCCACCTGAAGTATGCACTGATGGCAGATCGGTTGACGAGGTTGGCAGGGGACACAGAGAAGCCGCTCGGCACAACACCCGACGTTGACGGTTGCACGACGCCATATTTCTCCTGGAAGGTCCGCCATCGCGTCATGGCCTTCTCCTGCACAGCACAGCACACGCCTCGCTCACGACAGGACAATTGCACTGTGATCCTTCACTTCTTTCATCAAACGCATGCGCAGCTTGGAATACGTCCAGTAATTTCTTCACAGTACATGCCTTCCAACCAAAGAATGGCAAAGCGCATCTGCAGACAAACCCCCTAATGGATGCTACCACCAATACAACCTCATTTTGGCCTTACTGGATCAAAGAAGGGAATCAGTCACCACTGAGCATGCTGCTCAGCATTCCTACACGTCCCCACCCATTGCCCATTTCCATTACAAGATCAGCTGTGAGTTTCGCTCGGCCGCACCCTGTCGGCGTCCTTCTCGGCCTGCGTCTTGAAGGTGTCGGCCTCGATGTCGGCCAGGTAGAGCTCGTTCCACAGCCGCCGGTTCTCCCATAGGTACTGCACCGTCGCCCTCAGCTCCGGAAACACCCTGCCCACCTGCCGCCCCACCAACACTAATACTATTACAGTTGTGCAACATGGACATGTGACATCCCCAATGGGCAGTGTCCGTTTCATGCACGGTGGTAGCTGCCATATTTGACAGCTTCAACGTGACTGCAGTGTACACATGCATGCATGCCACAGTATTGTGGTAGGATAAGAGGGAGTCTGTGGGGTGGGAACCCTCCCAATGAGGCGATAGGAGAGGGGGTAGTGAAAAGTAGATGACCTGGTGGAAGAGGGGGGCGACGACGAATTCGATGAAGTTGATCTGGGAGATGGCGAGCGAGGTGGTGTGGCGGTCCATGAGCGGGGACACCGGCAGCCCCTGCGCGCGCTCCTGGTCTCCCTGCAGGAAGAACTCTTCCAGCACACGGTTCGCCCACCTGCACACAGGCGCCACCTCTCCCTGAGTTGATTTGGCGCCGCCATCGATCGACGTGGGCATTTACCACTGCATCCTTGGCCTGATGCGCCTTGAGTCGATGTCAAAGTCAATGAGGCTGCGCCTCACAAAGTCACCAAAGAATATTGGGCCGTTGCGCGCTGCCGTATCAACACTCCTGGCTGCAGCGTTCCTCTAAAATATAGGTGTAAAAAGACATGCTTGGAGCTACAGCTGCATATGACTGAGCGTTGGTGGGCTCTGCAGACCATATCATTTCTTACACTGCAAGCAAGCAGTTATCATTGCGAATACATGAACAAAACCATCCTTGCCATGCTGGGGATACAAGGCATGAAATATTTTGAACCGCACTTCTGGGCAATAGCGATGGGCTTGACGGCGTTGGAGATGTCGGCGCAGTGCAGCATGAGCGCCAGCATGAAGTGGCGGTTCTCTGGCGTCTTGAAGATGCCCGGCCCCGCATCCGCGCCGGCCGCCTCGGTGCCGCGCACATTCGCATTGATCGCCGCCGCATTCAACTCGTAGAAAACCTCCAGCTGCGCAGTGCACCCACAAGCCAATATCAAAAGTAGTCGACCAGCACCAATCCTGGAGGCCAGCATTTTGCGAAAGCCGGCATTACTCCAGTAGTCACGTCAGAGCTGGCAAGTGCTCCTCTACTAGAGAAGTTTCTGACATGGCAGATCTGATGCAAGAAAGCGCAACAGCACATCAACACATGGCCCATGGCCATGGCTGTGACATTAGGGCAGCTGAGACATTGCGCAGACAGCTACAGAATCCACTAAAAAGCTCAAATTTCAATTCATCAGCATGACTAGCTGGTGGAGATGTAGTGCATCCCTCTCTGCCTGCCGCACCTTGGCGACCATGGGAAAGTGGTGGACCATGTCGGTGTGGATGATGGCATTGATGATGGTCTTGCGCATGTCTCTCCAGCGCGCGTCGTCCATGTCAGCCAGCACGTCGGCGTGCGGCTGGTCGGCCAGGAGAGTGTAGAGCAGCGACACATGGCGGTTCTCCAGCACGCTGTTGTCGTTGTACAGCCGCGCGTACTCGTGCCGCGTGTTTATCAGGAACGCGTTGTTCAGGCCTGTTTTAACGACACCCAAATGATTCAATTTAGTGGTTTCGTCAAGTGGGCAGTTCTTGGGGCCAGTCTAAGCTTGCTGCCCCCAAGACCAGCAAACGGGCAGTGGTTGCTGTGTAAAGCTACTTATGAGAACTTGGATACGTTGCTCACTGCTACGACTTGTTGCTGTGATTGGATAGCAGAATTTCCCCCTCGTGACTGGAATATGACACATCTGCATGCACATCCGCATGTTGCATGACACAGCAATAATCCCTATTGTAGGTCTCGCAGATGCCCTGCGTCTGTGCCTTGCATATGGCTTCGAGCATCCAGATCTTGTAATAACATGTTAACAGTGACTGATATACTTGTCATGCGCCAAAGTGGGACTGCATAGATGGGTGTGGGCATGAAATGCACCGGGGTGGTCCATGTCGTGGCAGAGGGCTGCGATCATGAGGGCCAGCTTCTCGCTGGGCGTCATGCGCGCGCGGCTGCCGGCTAGGCGGATGAAGCGGAAGGTTGCGTGCGTCACGTCCACGCAGTGGAAGAAGTTGTGGTACGGCACCGCCCGGTACTGGTTGCGCACCTGCGCGCACACCTCATGCCTGCTCACCTGCGCTCTTCAGAGTTGAGCTGCTTCTGAATAAGGGGGGACATGAACGCTTTGACAGCGCCTGTGGCGTGATATTGGAGTCAGACGTCATGCATGCTCATATCAAGATACACCTCCGCTGTGCTGTGAGGACATGCCTCTGAAGACATTACCAATTATGTTCGAGGCATTTTGTGCTAAAGCTCACTCCTGGGCTTGCCATTGTGGGACGCACCGCTGAAAAGGTGCATGCCCCTTGATGCACGTGAGAGTGCATTTACAGCCGCAAGGATTACAGGTGCAAGCATCGTTTGACAGCGCACCTCGCCGATGAAGATCCAGAGGATGTCGAGGTCGACGCGTGCCTCGGGCCCGTAGCTCGTCTCCGCGGCTGCCAGCTCGGCCGATGCCAGCGCCGCCAGCAGCCGGCCCCCGCCCGTCACCGCGCTAATCTCCGCCACCGTCGCTTTCTGCACACAGCGACACCTCAGCGCGTCAAACCTTGTGCTGCTGATGTCAGCGGTACAGCATGGACAGATGTGGAGATGTCAGCATGCATGCATATGCCCAGCCTGCTGTGCTTCGTGTGTGCTCTACAAGACGCCTTTCAAGGATATTTGTCTCCACAGGGCACAGCAATTATATTCTCATCTACCATGCCGGCAATCCCATGGGGTACCTGCTTTCCTTGCATGGTCAACTTAGTTGGACGCAAAAGCCCGATATGATGTGAACGAAAAAGTATAGGCCAGGAGAACCGGGGCTTTGAGCGTGCGCACGTCCTACAGAGAATAAAGAAATGGCTACGGTCCGAGTTAAGAGGGTGTGTGTGGGCGTGAGCGCACGTCTTGGGTGGTGAGGCCGAGGTGCATGAACATGAGGGCGACGTAGGCAATGAGCTGGTCGGGGGTGAAGAAGAAGACGTCAAAGTCCCAGGAGTCCAGCACCTCGCTGTCCAGCTGCGTTATGCTGTGCCGCAGCTTCACCTCCGGCTCAGCGTTTGCCGGCAGGCTGTCCTCGCCGTCTTCATCCCCCTACCAGTCAAATAGCCACCATTACATCGTTTTCAGCCAAAGTTTGGCTGATCCGATGCCTGACTCTGAGATTCACAGTCAGTGCCAAGCATAACATCACTGCAATTGCATGTACCACGCATCGTGCAGCCATACACAAGCAGGCTGTTACTGCAGAGACTCATCGGCTCACAGAAAACACACTGAGCATACTTCAATTTGATGCCATGAGTCTGCATGCAAGGGCTCAAGATGGCATGTCTACTATTGATCTCTAAAAGCCCGCAACCAGCGCAAAAGTGGCATGCTCAATCAGCGCGGAACAAACGCCCGATTCTACATAATTGATCGCCCAGGCAGAATTCCCTCTTTCAAAATCCGTGCATGCATGACATTCACTCTGTGGGCATGAGATGCCAAGCTTGCGCCGCTCTACAAGGCACACTGCGGGTGTGAGTGATAAGACAGGGGCGCGCCTCGTCCATGTCGGCGGTGGCGGTCTTGAGGATGAGGGTCTTGCGCATGGCTCGGCTGTCGGCAAGCTCGCGGCGCTGCAGGCTCTTGTGCGCCTCCCTAAGCTGCGAAGCGGCCGCCATACCCTGCCCCTTCTTCGCGCTCACCGAGTTGCTCATCATGTTGTCCAGCCAATCCTTCGTCTCATCGTCCGCCTCCTGGTCCATCTGAACAATTCCACTTCTCCTCAGTCTCATCCACAGTCTTTTGCCTGAACTTCCCTACCCAGCTTTCTTCAAAGTCAGTGAATCAGGGGCTGCTTTACTATCACGTGCTCTTCCAACCTTCAAAGAATAGGTGCGCCCCAGCAGCACTTCTATAGAAGTGTTCCAAACTCCCATGTCCTTGCACTTGTCACCAGGCATTCTTGAGACCATTTTCGTCAAGACCAGGGGAATCAGGCAGGAAGATGTCAACTCTGCGTCCCTTGCAAGCGATCAAGCATGTCATCAATAAGTGCAAATGTGTAAAAAAGGGTGAGTAGGAATAGAGCAGGTGTCTCTGTGGCAGTGGGTGCGGACCTGCAGCTTGTGGAGGACGTGGCTGCCCTTCTCCCCGGAGCTGACGTGCGCGATGATGCGGCTCATCTTAGTCACCACCGCCTCCATCATGCCCAGCTCATTGTCATCCCATTTCTGCCACCCCACATGCCAGCCTTAGCAGATTCTATCAATTCTCTCTCTGGCAAACTCCCTCAGCAGTCACAGATCTCCCTAGACGTCCAAATGTTTGCATGGCACATAAGAGAGTGCTACATCCAGAGATCATTCTACCAAAAAGACCAGACTGAGCATCAGGCGGCTCCCAACAGGTCTTCAACATATGGTGATAATGATATTCTAAGGATCCAATAGAGAACAGTGTGGGGCAGGGTGGGCTGACCTCGTCAGTGTCGAGGGCGGCCATGACTTTCTGGGCCTGGGTGCGAATGACATGCAGGATGTGCGCAACAGGCTTGACCAGCAGATCCATGGCGGTGTTGTTGAGCACGCTGATGAACACCATGAGCTCGATGATCACAAACAGCGCCAGAGCTATCGACAGAGCCGCCTCCCGATGGTTGCGCGGCGCTATATTCACCTCTATGGTCACCAGCCCGTCCGAGCTCCTGGTCAATTGCCTGCCATGCATCAGCCTTCCCCTAGTCAGCTCGCAATGCAACCCTCGCAGCTAGCTCATGCACGAGTGCCAGCATAGCTTGATGAAGCATACGGGCCCGTAGCACAGTGCACTGATGAGTTTAACGGGTGGGGGGCATCTACAAAGTACAAATCTAACTGAGTTGGTGGGATGATGGGGTCAGACCTGTCCTCTGCTCTGGCGGTGAAACCGCCGCCGGCTTCTACATGATCCCACACCTCGTCTCCCACGCTCACCAGCAATGGGATGCCCACATGCTTTCCAGCCTTTGCCAAGTAATAGCTGCAAGATCACCCGTATTTACTGCCAATGCTAGCACCGTTGATGACACAGCTCAACCTGTGTCTAGACTGGCATGACTCATGCAGCAAAGCAGAGGAAGCAACTTTCACGGCGAAAGTTTCACCTGAAGAAGCCGTTGACTATGAGGTCAAGTTCTGCTCTACGCTGGCCCACCATTGTAGCCAGGACGCTTGCTACCGCCTGCGGCGGCTGCCAAATGCACACAGCACACAACTTCAGCATAAGAACATTGACAGATTTCATTTTGGACAACATGCAAGCATATTCGGGGCAGGCTCGACGCTACAGGCAATAAACTTTGAAGTCACGAACTTACTGAGTAGTCGGCTGGCGCCTGGTATTGCATGATGGGCACCATGGTGACCGTCAGCATGATCAGCAGGGCAATCTGCATGCACCACAATGCAGGTCAGTCTGTAGCTTCACAATTCTGCAAGGAGTCATGTGGAATGAGTGCAGCTGTACACTGTACAAAGCAGCGGCTGAGTGATGGGCATGCCTGCAGCGTGTTCATCTCTGCAAGGCGCTTGCCAACGGACGTGGAATCTGCGCCCCAGGCTTCCACTGTTCTGCGGCGGCCCATAGCACGGCCAGTGCACTTGAGGCAGCTCTGTCACCCATCAAACACCACTCATGTCTTGACTCGCAAACAGCAACCTTCAGTACTGCAAGACCCTCCTCTCAGAGCAAGAGTGTAGGAGTCCTCAGGCTCGCTCACTCTGACCCCAACATGCCCATTAGACTGTCAAGAGCTCCTCTGTACTCCCGCTTTGAATTGCTCAGATCTTGCCTTACAAGTTATTGATGTCTGTAGCTTTGCAGTAGCTGATGTAAGTAGGGCGCATGAGGAACCCACCCTAAATGCACCGACAAGGTGCATGACTCGCAGCAGTCGCGTCATACGGCCTGCCTGGGAGGCCAGCACGAGCGCTCGCGTCAGCGATGAGTAACCGGTCGACTCATTCTGGCGGATCTGCCTCTGAACCCAGGACAGGTCAAGCGCTATCAGCGCCGTTGTCACCAGGTTCATGAATACCTGCACACCATGCAAATCTTTTTTGTATTTATACACACGATTTATAAGGGCCCTGCCAATTTCTGGGTATGCAATGCCCTTTGATCAACTTAGAAGGTCCAAGCCCTCCAGCCTGTATATCCCAGAAAACTCAGCAAGTAAAAGTATGCCCAAGGAAAATCATTCATGAGCTGCAGACGCACCTCGAGAGAGCTGACTTTTGGGCGGCAGGCCACGCTGAGGATGAGGTCTAGGGCAAAAATGGCCATGGAAAGGATGAGGAGAGCGTCTATGACTGGATCTATGGAATTTGGCGCTGACATAAGCGCCACCACATCCGGACCGAAGAGCACAAAAATGAGCGCCAGTGCCTGCGTCCATTGGAATATGTGGCCGTCTAGGAACCTGCATGGGCAACACAATCTAAGTATCACAACAGCTTTTTTACTCGCAGCACCAGCGCAAGCTCAGAGCCATGCCAGCACTGCTGCGCGCAAGGCAGGACATCCTGCAGCGGCAATGTCTGTGACAGAAGATGCACGACACCATGGGTGCTGATTGGTATACAGAGGGGAGCTGACGACTCTCTGCCCATCAATATCGTTCATAAGTCCATCTGCACGTGTAGTTCTCCCAATGCTGCGCACCTGACCACACTGCGCCTCCCCTGGCTTGCTTTGTCGCAGCCCAGGAGCCAGTCTGCAATGCTAGAGCGCCTGGCACTGGAAGCTCTGGAGCTCCCTGTGTCCCCTGACAGCAGGGGGAAGGATGCCTTGGCGCTGCGGCTGTCTGACTGGGGGATGACTGACTGGGCAGACTTCTCTGGGATGTACAGTGACACCCTGGGGCCGCTGCCTGGGTTCTTGAGGGATGGTTTCCGTTTGCTGGGGTGGATGGGTACAGAAGGTACGTCCCCATTCAGATTGATGCGCACGCTAGGCCTCTGCACAGACAAGCTCGCCTCAGAGACACGTCCAGCAGCACTCTTCTCAGCTGAGAGGCAAACCTCAGATCGTGATAGTCCCACCACACTTTGAGTTGTAAACATCTGTACAATTTGAGACGTTTTCCCCACGGCAAATTTTCCTCAGGCACAGCAGGAATTTTCGACGTTTGCTGTTTGAAGGACGAAAGCAGACATGAACTCACCCGTCTTTCAGCTGGACTGAGAACAAATGTATCAGCTTCACTTTCTTCAGAATTCTCAGCACGCCCTGCTAAGAAAGGCTTCGGACTGTCGTTCCCATCCATAACTGGCTCTGGATGTACCTTGGTGTGAAATGACATATTAGAGGCCAGCGATGCATTTGTTGGACCACAAGCCTCTTAGAAGCTCTCAGATGAATTTATAATGCTTTGATGTTCTTGGCTGAGGCTGCGTAGGGCAGCTGGGAGGCAGTACTCGAGCACAAATAGACCGGGCAGGGGAGAATCTACGACGTCCAAGGAAAAATTTTCTTGGACTTTGACTCTTCGACCAACCGGCCAGAGACCTTTGTGCGATCTTGGTCCTTGCTTCAACCCCTTAATAGTCATAGTCATAGTCATAGTAAAATTGCTTCACTGCATATCTGAGGTCTACATTCACACAATCCTGGGTTTCCGGAGCTCTCCCACACCGCAGATGTTTTCGGAACAGGACACGTAGTGCAGATGTTTTGCAGCGCATATATTCTTTGTCACAAAATGGAAGCAATAATTTTTTTTCTGTACCATAGCGAGCCTCAAAATGCGGTCAACTTCGAAAATCAGAACCTAAACCAAGCTTTCTTGTTCAACCACTCCGGCCACTTCTTTCCAACTATTCACAAATCTATATATACCTAGAACCAAAATTGCGAGCGATCCCAATGTATTCAATGTACAAGCAGCATCACACTCGCTGCGAACCAGGCGAAAGCTTCACACACAGTGCCATCCTGCAGCAAAGAGCGAGTCGAACACTTTGGCCGACTGGTTGACGCTGATCTTTCTGGCAGGGCTGACTCGAATGCCGGCTAACAGACTCTGCGCTTGCCGCGTTGCTGTCCCTGGAGGCGCCTGTTTCATCGCATTTTCGTATGCGTTGCGCAGCAGCAGCGGCGTGGGGTAGGCGTGCAGGATGGCCTCCGCTACCTCAGCTCCAACACCTATAGAGCATAATTTAGTTGATAATCAGCAACAGCATCGTTAAAATAAATTAGAGCCAATTTACACAGCTAGCAAGCCTTTTACAGCTAGCAAGGGCCTCAGCATGGGCACGATTGTTACAGCTGTCTTCCTCAAGGGATGGGCTCTTCTGGCCATTCAGGCCCAAGGCAACAACGGCAGGTGTCACTGTTGTCAACGAATGTACACAGAGACAGCAATGTCAGGTGTCACTGTTGGCAGCAGAGATGTATAGAGGCAGCGGGTGCCCACCTGGCAGGGCGGTGAGCATGAGGCCCCACACATCGCGCACAGTGATCTTCATGTTTGCGTTGACGCGCGCACACAGCTCATGGAACGTCGGCAGAGGCTCGCCGCCCCTCTGCACCCCCGGCGATTGGCTCGTTAGGGGGCCATACTTTGCCTGCACACCACAATCCACCCCCTATGTTTGTGAAAATCCAAGGCTCACCCTTCCACCCATCCCAGGACCTCCCCTACCAATCCAACAGATATTGAACGAAAGAGTGCTTCCAGGCGGGGGATCATTGCATTGTTGCTGCACTGCATTCACTTGCCAGGCTGTACTTAGTCAATCAACTCTGGCACTCGCATTGTCCAGCATGTCTGCATCTCTCTCCACAAGGAGCTGAATTCTATTCTAGATTTTAACACCGGCGTAAACAACAGCTTCTTAAGGTAAATTTGGAGAGGGAGTTGCAGCATGGGAGGGTAATGTACCACGAGGCGTTTGGTGATGGCGGCGTAGAGGCGGAAGGTGTCGGCCACGGAAGTAGTGTGCAGCACCTCAAAGCCGTCCACCACCTCTGTCGTCACAGTCGCCGTCTTCACAGCCTTCAGCTCCGCCTGATCGCAACCACAGATAGCAATCAAGTCGTACTTCAAGCAGTTGAAGGCCCAATCACGCTGCATGCCTGGCTTCTGTACAATCCCTGTGCTTGAAATATTGTGGACCTCACGGGGCTTGAAGTGACTGCGAAGGTCCACACCTGGGGAATGACAAGCCCTTTGTCTTTGCCTAACCTCAATGGTTCTGAAGTGCAATCATTAATCCCTCCACACAATATTGGGGTGCCCCAAGCCAAGGTACGCATGCAAATGAATTGCCTGCCTGTCCTATCATGTGCCTTCATGTCTAGCACCTCAAGCTGCAACTGGCACCCCGGTAGCAGTACATCAAAAGTTAAGCCATACTCAAAAAAGAGTGCAACGCACCCCCTGGACCTCGATCTTCTACATATAAACATCAAATCAGTAAGAGAGGGAGCGCGCACCCCCTGGACCTCGATCTCGGGCAGGCCCTCGACGAGGTACATGACTCGGCGCAGGCCGCAGCGGCGCATCACGTACTTCTGCTTCTCGTAGCGCCCTTGTTTAATCGAGCCGACCAGATCGTGCACGCCCTTGCGCTCCACCACAAAGTCCAGAGCCCACACCTCCCCGGGGCTGCGGATCGACCGCGCCACCCACAGCGCGTCCCCTGTGTCCGAGTGCCGCACCTACACACTCGCACGTTGCTCAAGGGTGACATGCGCCCTGTATAGAGGCGTTGTCACATCCTGTGGGACCTTACACAACCACATGCAAAAAGACGCGGCCCTGAGACGAAAACCTTCAAGCACTGCGTTATTACGTTGTGAGGACTGTCAATCTTGTGTGGCACCAGTCAGCTTTCCTGAGGTTGCAGCACTAGTAGCAAAGAAGCTTGACGAGCTTGGGGTGGGTGGGTTTCAAAGGTCAGTTGCTGGCATCGATGCACGAGGCGGGCTTGGGCTTGGCCGGGCCCGAATCACGCAAGATGAATCACTGTCGATAGCCATAAAGCGCTGCTGAGCCAGCCAAAGCAGCCACAACTCAACAACCCTATGAATCATGTTCAGTGTCCGTGACAACAGGTTGGGGCGCACCTCCACGTTGATGCCCAGGTTTCTGAGCTGGCGCACGCACTCGTCGCGCGACTCGGTGCGGCTAGCGGTTTTGCGGCCGCCCACGTGGCGCCCAAACTGCTCCCGCTGATCCAGGACCAGCACCACCTGCACCACAGGCCAGCCTCTTTCCCTTACTCACCCCAGGACGAAAAACCCAGGGGGAATAATTGGAAGGGACTGTATGTGACGTCAGCAGCACGTCTTGTCACCCCCGCCAACACCCCATTACAAGGACCTACCCCTGTGCGCATCTCTGTACACACATATCATTGATGCATTCCCATCTAGCGTTCTGTGATGCAGCGAACGCAAGGTGGGGACTTTGCTATTTTTGGGGTGCCATTTTTTGGTGGAGTGAGGGCATGATTATGTAGTGAGGGTTTCTATGGCGGTCGGACCTCGTAGTGGTCTCGGAAGGCCTCTCCAGGGGGCAGCGGAGGCAGCCGGACCTCCCTGTCTCCCAGGCCCCACTCTCCACCCAGGCCTCGCAGCCGCCACACTCCCTTTGTCGCCTGCCCAACACAAAGACCATCGATGCCCACCGTAACACCAAAGCAACGGGACAGAGTGCACTTACTTTGATTGTCGCAATCATGGTGATCAGGCTGTCATCCTTTGTAGAAGCTTGAACTCTGCCTGTTGAAGCACAAGTGTACATGCAGACTGGCGGGTTTTGGTGGGTAGGTGGAGTCACCTGTCCAGTGTGTTCGCTGGTGGCTCGGGATATACCGCTGCTGGCGCCCGAGTCATTTCTTTGCAGGCTTGGCTGTGACGCCGTGCGTTGGGCTGCAAGGGCAACCGAAGCATGTCTCAACAGCATGCCCAGATTGACAATGCACTGTTCTTCATTTAGCGTCACTTGCAGCATCGACCTGCAGCTGAGGCAAACTCGTGTACTGGACACATCAGCTCTTGTAGGTCAATACACTGTGACGCACCCTGCGGGGGCAAAGCTAGCTGTGCCGGCGCAGAGGACGGCGCTGCTCTCGGCTGCGCGGCCGCGCGCGCCTCCGCAGCCCGGGCCACCAGATTCGGCGGGCGCCTGTCCCGGCCTGGCCCTGGCAGTGCCGCCCGCAGCTGCGCAGAGCTGCCCGGCTGGTCTAATGCGGCATGCCAGCCGCCAGCCTGTGAGCCCTGTGTCTCCAGAAAGGGTGCCTCAAACATTGGTCTGGAGCCCAGACGAGCGCTCGGGCCGGCCTGTGAGCCCGCCTGCGGCTGGCTGTCGCGCGCAGCGGTGCTGCCCTGCTGCGACTGCGGCAGGGGGGGCATGCCGGCTGCGCCCTGGGAGAGCTGGAGGTCGGGGGCTGGCGCCGCGGCGGGCAAGTCATGCAGAGCCCAGTCAAAGGGCTGCGCGGCTGGCGCGGCTGCTGGGGCGGGTAGGGCTGCTGGGGCGGGGTCGTCCTCCTCGTCTGAGCTGATCATAAGCACCTCGACGGCCTCCTCAACAGAGCGGCCATCCCTCAGCGCCTGCAGAAGCAAATGGATGTGTCAGTTCAAATCTCATATCCTGGAATCTCTAAGGTGCGATGCTGACTTGCTACACATGAAGGCACCCGATGGGAAAGGCGGGGATGCAAAGACCATCTACTTGATAGGAGGGCTTGCATGATGTGATTATTGTATGCTGGAGAAGGTTGCATACAACAAACAAACAGAGGGGACCTGAGATGCAAATGCAAGGATCATGTTCGGTGAGACATCCAAAAGGGCCACTGCAGGCTGTCTCACCGAGGCTGCCTGCTCTGGAGTGAAGCCCATGTCCACGAGCTGCGCGACGCAGCCATCATCAGCCCCTGCTTCAGACGGGCCAGCTTCCTGGTGGGCGTCAGCTGCCCGGCTGGCGGCAGCTGCCTGGCTGGGAGCAGCTGCCTGCCTGGGGGCTGGTGTGACCACCTCCTCGTCGTCGCTGTCCAGAAGCTCCACCACCTCAGCCACCACCACAGGACCGCCTGTATCATGAGCATCAAGAAGTTTATGACAAGAACAATATTGTTTGCAATGCAGCTGTCATTGTTGCGCAGGTTAGACTGAGATCACAACCTCACGGCTAGCAAATGTCTGAAGGGGGCAAAAACTCCATTGAGTATTCTTTGCAGGGGGAAGCGAAAAAAAGGACTGAGAACACACCTCGCCTCTGGGCAGGTGTTGGCGCACGTCCTCTCGGTGCAGCGCTCCCGCCCGGCAGCACAGGCACCGAGGTTAGCATCGGGGGAGCTGCCTGGGCCGCATAGCGGGGCTGGTATCCTGCAGAACCAGCCGCAACAGGGGGCAGCTGCTGCGGTGCAGCTACACTCCGGCCGGCTGAGCCGGGGTGGGCACTCGGTGGCAGCCATTGGGCTGCTGCAGCTACAGAGTACCCTGCAGCAGCAGCAGCAGCAGCAGCGGTCCTCGGGGCCGCCATGGAAGCCGCTACAAAACGCTGCGCAGCTGCCAGCCGCTCCCGCAGGGGCAGCGCTGTGAGATTGGGCAGCCCGTCCGCTCCCAACGCTGCACAACATCCACCAGACACTTCTTCAGAACTGCAAGCTCCCCAGCCATGCAAGACAGACTCGAAATGATACATGATACATGTGATGACATATATCTTCCTGCAAGGATGGCAGAAAGATACATCCTAGTAGGAAGAGTTTTGTTGTGCTGACGCCGCACTCTGCAGTAAGAATTGAGACAATCATTATTAGTTGCATATGAGCACTGCTCCAGTGGAGCGTGGGAGGGACGCACGGATGTCGGGCATGGCAACACCGGCCGCAACGCTCTGGCTGGGCGCTAGGGCTCTGCCGCGGGCCGGGCCCGCCGCGGCCGACGGCGCGGCAGAGCCGGAGGTTGCTGCCGCGCGCCCTGCGGCGCCGCTGCTGCCCCCTTTGCCGGCCACGGAGGCCCGGCGCGCCGGCTGCGGCAGCGGCTGCTGCGCGGAGCCTGCCGCCGCTGCCCTGCTGCCCTGCTCGGCCGCTGCAGAGCCGGATGCTGCTGCTCCCGCATATCCAGCGTTGCTGCCACCTGTGAAGCCACCATTGGCATTTTCTATGTTCATCCCAGTAACCAATGAAGGCATTATTGAGGCTATGCAGGAGAGCTGGCCATAATAGTATGCAAAATTGCCTGCCAAAAGCCTGGGCTACTTGTGTGGAGGTTGGTAAAGCTTACCAGCAGCATTAGGGGCGGCCACGGCAGAAGAATCGGGAAGGGAGGCAAGAGGGATGGCCGGATCCTCAGCGATGCGGTTGCGAATGACAACGTCCCTGTAGAGCCTCGCAGCCAAGATTGTCCCCTGCCATGCCAGAGCAGTACTAATGGCTTGATTCATCTCAAGTACTCTCCATGCTGGATGTCGTCTGCTACAAATAGGATGCTTGTAGCGCTTAATGAGTCCTTCAAGAGCGCACCTCAGGGGTGAGCTTGCATTTCATGGGAAGACTGTAGGCAAGAACCAGTGGCGGCTCTCTGTTCTTGAGCGTGCTGAAACTGCTCCAGCCGTTGTACCATCGCTGAGGGTTGTTCACACCGCCCTGAGCCTGCCCATTGCCTATTGGAAAGACGAGAACACTCAGATCACCAAAGAACACTCACTTTCAAGGGATGTGCCTGTGCAGCACCCAAATCAACATAAAGCATGAAGGAGTTCTCTGATTTTGTTTACGAGTGCAGTGAATGTGACTCACCAAAGATGGGAGCGTCTGCCAGGCCGCTGGCTTCTGCCCGATCAGACAAGTCCTTCCTAGTGAGATGGTCCTCGCCGTGCCTGTGGGCCTGTATTATGCAGTATCATATGATCAAGTTTCAATGAAGATCAAAGCTTTTTCAAGCATCCAAAATCACCTTCAACTGTGGCTGCGTGCTATGGTTCCAAGCAGCACCTTAAAGAGAGTGATCAAGAAAGCGTAGGCAGCTGTGCCAACGCCTGGTATGTACTCCTTGTGCTTGCGCGCCTTCTTTTTGGGCCTGGCCTCCTCTGACGCACACATACAACTACCGTCAGAATAGACAGATGAAAAATTTGCGTTGTTGATATTCAATGTTAGTATTATCAGTCAATGCATATTTTGGAGGATCTGCTTTGCAGTAACAAGAGAGATAGAGACGGACCTGCAGGAGCAGGGGCGACGGGCAGGGCATTGTGGGCAACCTGCTCCTGCTGTCCTTGCAGTGCCTGCTTTGCTGCTTTCGCCGCCGCTGCCTTGCGCTTCCTGTCTGCCACTGCGGCAGCCTGTGCAGAAATAAGAACAGATAACCACATTAAGCTGCTGCAATCTCGCTAAGATTGTGCTTCACAAGAGGACCGGATGCTAATGTACCTGTCTTTGATCCTCCAGCTGCAGCTCTTCTGCTGAGGGTAGCCCTGGTGCGCATCCAGGCAGAGTCCACAAATGCTCCACAACCATCTGCGGTTGATGCAAACGACAGTAACTTTTCTTGGTGTGTTTCAATCGTGTGCAATCTGAGATCAAGTTTCGTCCACGATTGCTTATTAGATACAGTACAGGCCTGGGAGACTTGTGTTGAATGCTTTGGCATTTCACAGCAGCAGAGCTCTCACCCGGCGAGTCTCAGGGCCAATACTGGGCAGGGACTCCAGCATGGCAGCATTGTATATTCGCTGTGGGAATTCGCGCACACTGGTGGCCGCACGTCCCATGCTCGAGGTCTTCACTTGATCCCTCCTCCGCCTGATCCATTCTGCACGTATCTCCCTGCTCAGGAAGGTTGCACACCGTGAGCTAATGACGACTGCCTGTATCATGACAAACCTTGGATATCACTGGAATCTCTTTAGCAAGCACGCAGTAGTTGGATGCATATCTGCACACAAAAATTTATTTTCTCTTGTGTACATACGCTTAGATTTATACATCCAATTGGCTATTGTAAAAGATACCAGCCTGACCCTCCGTCCTTATGGACATGCTACATAATTCATTTCTAAGTGAAAAATTCATATCGGTAGGGCAAACTTTGACTGCCCAAAGACTCACTGCAGAAAGTGGACGATGTGAAGGTTGGCATCGTGTCCACATCTTTCGTGGCTCGCTGTGACAGGATGATCTACAATGTCCCTCGCTTTCAAGGCTGCTGCAGCATAGAGACCAGGACCCTCTTGGGACATCCTGTGTTTGCTCTGCTATGCTCAATAGCACAAGATGAGCATCAGAATGGGCTGAAAGCATCGAGTGTAGTGTACATCTAATTGAAACTGCAGATCAGAACTTCGAGGATGGCACTTGTTGGTAATCTATGTCTTCGATCGCCAGGCGACGCCAGCCAAATGAATGCACGACAGACAATTTCAAGACCTGCATCCTGGATACATTATCAACCCTCCAATTTTCATATGCCCCTTATTCTTGGACCGTCAACTCTGTCTCGATCGGTGGACTGACTGAAAAGCTCGTTTAGAGAATTATGCTTTTCTTTTTTGCTTGAAAATCTTGCTTCGACAGGCTCACCGAACTGGGGATACACAGTTGGTAATATCTTTGTTGACAGAGCAGCAGGTTTCCCATCGCAGCGCATACTTAGCTCCGAGCAGCAGCTTCTCAGACTGTCATCAAAAATATCTTATGCATCAATAACAATCCTAGGTTCTTGACTCTCGAGCATTAAAGTATACGGCACCCTCCTTGCTGCATGCGTGGCAGGTTTCTTTCAAGCCAGTGCAGTCGATGCTGCAATGTATCTGACTACAGAAGATAACGGAAGCGCAGGGACGCTATCAGAAGAAACACACGTTGACAGCTGTAAAGGTCACAACGCAGAGACTGCTCCCAGACAGCTTGTGAAGCTCAAGCTTCTCAAGCGGTTACAATTTATTAGGAACAAAAATCCTCCTAAGGAGGTTGAGGTTCTACGTCAGAAGACTTTCAGGTGAGTCACAAGGCGCTTTGGCACGGTACATAGCACACCTTGCAGAGCTGAACAAATCACTGTGAGATGCTGGTCTCTTGAGGGGTCTTGTCATGCCAACTGCAGCTTTGAGCACACCCACCCGGACCTTGCCGATGAGCACTTCCTTAGAAGCCAGAAAGCCCCCAGCAGCTTTGTGGATCCTGGGTCCTCATTTCCACAATCCCGAAGCACATCGCCTGCCAAGAGGCAGGCGAGTAGCAACAAAGGGGTTTGGAGACCAGCATTCAAAAGGACAGAACAAGACAGCCTCAAAGATGCATACACCACAAGCACCGCAGCTCCTGTCCCCGGCAAGAAGAAGACAAAGAGGAAGAAGTTGAGGGTGCCAAATGAGGAATCTCAGCCCGAAGAGAGCCCATGCAATGCTGAGGCTTTTGCCAAGCTCGAGGATCAAATCAGTGTCCTACAGCAAAATGTGCAGGTAATTTATTCCTTGACGCACACTTTGGAGTTCTTTCTCGCGGCAGTGTGTCGCAAAAGCCAACACTGCTCCGCTTGGTGCAGGATGTCATTGGCAATGACAAAGGCCTGGCGGATAGAGCAGGCGCTGGGAGCACACCTCCTGATGCAGCAATTTTGCAGACACAGGAAGGCCGTGCCGCTCTTGTGGGCAGCTGCAGTGAGCTAGCACCAGCTCGGGGTGGCCCAACAAGCAGGTATGCAACAGCCCTTCTCCAAGTGCTGTGTCTTCCCTGCACATTGCTAAGACAGCCCACAAGCCTTATGGCCTCACAATCGTGCTTGTTAAGCGGAGTACTATACACATATTGGGGTGCAGGTCAGCAGGCGCACCCGAAGATGGCATAAGACCCATCCATTGGTGGCAGCGGGAATCCAGAAAATCTTCAGGGGCAGTGGCAGCACCAGTACGTTTTGAAGTTCAAGGCCTCCTTAATCACCTTGCTCTGCATTTCTCCCCCCATTGCTTTCTTATCGTCACCTTACCTTTTGTCTTGGCTACGCTCAGGACAACTGGATGGATTACTATCGCGACCCTGAAAGCATCGAGGCGGCGGCTGCTGTAAGGCGGTGTCTGGCGCTGCTGACAAAGCAGGCACAGCATGAACCTCAGCCAAAAGCACAGCCAGATACGTCCCAGACTTCCCAATCTGATGTTGGTGCGCATGCAACCCAGGTTGGCAGCTCCCGGCCAGCGAGTAGTCGCGCCAGGCCTGTTTCCACCCCGAGCAAACTCCAGAAGGAGACCATAATGCAGGTGTGATGCTTTGTGCCCTTCAGTTGGTGTATGTGCCTACTCAATTGATGGTGTCTTTGGTAAGCCTGAGCGCATCGTCAAGAAGCAGTATGGCCCTCCTGACCTGCGTGTACAAGCCATGCTGCTGTTTGGCTGTGGCACAACTAGAAATGCATGATCATGAGGCACGCTGTGGGCAGATGAAGGTGCGCCAAGATCTGGAGCTGAGGGCAGCAGAGGAGGCAGCGCACAGATTTCGAGCTCATCAGCTGCCACGGACAACTTCTGAACCCAGGTGAGAGACCATCCTACATTCCATGCAGACAAAAACCTTTTAGCCTCTGGGTTTGACATTATGAGCTCGAATCCTACATGATCTGTACAATGCAGGTTTAGATCTAAGTAAATGGATGTCTCTTCCCTTAACAAGTGTCCAAGCGCAGGTATGCCAGAATCCTGGCACAACAGGCAGAGAGGGTGCGCAACTCCCACGAGCACTCCAGGCAAGTGCTGGAGGAGTTGGAGGCGCCGTTCTCTTTCTATGAGCGCGACAAGGAGCGCGGGGTTGCCGCAAGTGCTGCTGCGGCCGCTATTGCGGAGAAAGAGGCCGCGCAACCGAAGCCAGTGTTCAGGGCCAAACCAGTTCCGGCCTTCATTCAGAAGGTATCCACAATCTCTATAAATTTGATAAAGAATCACAGTTAACCCTTTTCATGTCCCTGAGGACACTGATCACAGTCGTCTATTCACTGAGTCATGCAGCAGGGTGCGTCTTTCATGCTGCATTGGGAACATTGCAACTTGCATTGACAGACGCATGCATTCACATGCAGAGAGCGCAGCAGTTTAGGCTGCAGCGGCAGCAGAGGCAGGCACTGGCAGGCCTGCAGCAGAACCTGCAAGCCCCAGTTAAGCCCAAACAGCCCAAGCCTTATAAGGCACCGCCAGCTCATTTGCTGCAGCAGGAGAAAGCGGTTGATCACTGGGGAGGGAGAGCATCAGAGCAGGCTGCAGCAGCCCCAGTGAACAGATCTGTGTCTTCAGTGATGGAAGAGGTCAGGAGGCTGGAGGGCAGGACAGCAAAGGCAGCGCTCAGCAGAAGGGACCTGAACATTGGCAGGGCCGTTGCTGACAGGCAGGGGGGAGCCATGGAGGTTGGCTTGGGGCACTTGCAGAGCTCATCTCCAAGTAACAAAAATGGAGCTCTTTTGCAAAGGGTGCCGGCCAGCTCACCAGGTTGGCCGCAGGCCCTTGTGTACAAGGCAGGAAAGGTGCCAAATTTTGGGGCCCTGCATGCGCTGTGGGCGCAGAAGCTGGCTGCTGCCAGGGCGGCGGTGCAGAAGCGTCTCACAGTGCCAAAGGTACGGACTAAATACTGAGTAACCGATCTGGTGTTCAATGAATACTTTTTCCTGTGAACAAAGCAGCGAGCTCGAGCTGCTTAATCTGTGCCCCAGTTTATTCTCAATGTGCCTTATCCCAAGAGAATGGAGAGTACTGCATGTGATGGACATGATTGGTGTTGCAACAATTGTGCGCATCTGCAGGAGTCCAGGCTCACAGCGCCGTCTGTGTCTAAGCAGCGTTTGGTGGCAACACCAAGCCACACGAATGCTGAAAGCGCCGGCAAGGAGCATGCAGTCACGGAAAGGGCCAAATCCTGGTTGGCCAGCTCAGTCAGCCACGCACGGACCTGTGAGGACAGCTTCTCGGAATTGCGTTATTCAGGACAATCAGCCCCCAGCGATGCAAGCGTGGAGCAGTGGTTTGCTCTGCAGGTGAGGCTGCAGCGCCGGACTGATCTGCTACTGGAGAAGATTGCCCTTGTCAAGCAAGGATGCAACAGCATTGTGGAGCAACTCGACTTGTGATTGGAGCTTGTACAATATGCCCGCGTCTGTTACAATTAGACTAGTCTATGCAAGAACTTGCAACAAACTTGCATCAGCCCGCTTTGGCGCGCTGTGTGCAAAAGCCTAGATCTACTAGCAGACTATTTAAGTTTGGCTGCTCGTGACCATGATCAACAGTCGGGGAGGTCCAAGAGCCATCAACTGAAGGACAACTGGTCTACATGAAGTCATCATCGTCCAGTGGATCGTCAAACTTGTAGTCATCCAGACCCGCAGAGCCGCCGCTGCGTCCCACATTCAGCGTTTTCTTCTTGCCTGCCACTGCACACACAACAGCCACGCTTCACACACCAACATCACTCACATAAGAGCATGCAAGAAAGTTTTAGCAGAATGCGAATGAATCCGTCCACGCACATGGATGTCAAGCAGGAGACATTTGGGTGACACAGACATTGACACGCGGTCTGGTGCTGCTTTGCATGCGTGAGCTGAGATGGCATGCGGAGAGGAGTGCCTCACATTTCTTGGCGGCGTCAGCGGCTGCCTTTTCCTTGAGCTTGTCAGAGCGCATGCCCGCGACCGCAGTCTCGATGTCCTTGGTCTGCTGCAGGTCCAGGGGCTTCACTGCATTCTTGACAACGGCCTTGACCAGCGCCTTGTAGTGCGCGCTCTTGGCGTGCGGAGCCATGTACTTGTTCACGAGCGCGGCGGCAAAGTCCTCAAAGTCCTTGGCTGACTTGGGCTGCAACGCGTCCAGGTTGATGTTCGACCCAAACAACTCCTGCGCCGCTGCAAAGTCGGCGTCCTCCACCAGCCTGCATCAGCCGTTGAAGCTTACAGGAGAATCCAATTAATCTCATGGGAAATATTATTCTTCTCTCTGAAGTTTGCATCAAAACCCTCATCCTTGGAGATCATCTGTCAGCAGAGTTCTCATGTGTGCTGGACCAAGAAGACCAAGGATGATGCACGGCCGGAGAAAGTGATGGGTGATCCTTGAAAGAAAGAAGCACCTTTGTTGCCGCAGTTTTTCAGCGATTGGATCATCCAAGGGACCCTCATCAATGGTTTGCAACCTCCCCTTGTCCTCATAGGACTTTTTGGCAACCTCCTTCTTCTGCAAGGCAGAACTACAGCGTGTGAGTAGCGATCATAGCTGGTTGGTCTGCATGGTGCAGTCTTAACGCTGTGTTGTGAAGAGACCCCAGTTCAGTCATCTATAGTTCATGTCCTGAAAGGTATGAACCGGTGTCAACCTGCTGTGGTTTGGGGACGTTCTTCTCCCAGGTGGGGGGCGCATCCTCATCTTCGTCCTCTCCAGCAAATTTTGACGCATCGGGTTCTTTGGTGCTGGCTAGTACAGCCTGGCCCTTGGTCTCAAACTGATGGCCGTTTGCAGCCCCTGCTGCCAGCTTGGGCTCAAAGGTCTCGTCTTCCCAATCTTCCCAATCGTCTGCCACTGCAAGAACGGCATATTTGCCTCGTCAAGTGTATGCTATCACCACTCTGTGCCAAGGTGGTGCTGAAACGTTCAGGCATCACAGACATAGGTTTGTCGGTGCAATATCTAAAGCAGAATATGCTTGCGACAGCATAGCAACATGCACATATTCTCTAAGCCACTGCACCATTCAGACTATCATCAATAAGCCAGCAAGTGGCGGCAGAACAAAGTGGACAGGAAGGAACTAGAAACACCACATACTTTTCCAAGGCCGTTCGGATCAAAGACGAGATGTCCCTATCGATAAGTCCAAGGTGCAATGTGCTGGCAGATGAAGGCCACAAGGTGGCAGGCTTGCAGGATCCGATGATTTCCTGCAAATATGAAGGAACAAGGACAGCTGATCACCAAGAAAAAGCCCGCCAAGCCTTGCGATCAAGCTCTGGCACAGGCTCGTTGATGATTTCTCTTTCACAGCTATGCTTTACAATCATTAATTGAATGGAAGTCGCATGCCAACTGTTTGGCTTGCGTTCTTCTCTAATCGCCGCAGCGGGGCCCTCAATACGACGGCGTTCCTGTGCACCAAACTGGCTGTTGCGCGGAGAATCAAGTCATAAGAACTGCGACGACTGATTTTTCTGTGAGAAAGGCGATCTGCTCGAGCCTGTTGCACCAGGGCAGAGGCGCGGTGTGTTGCAAGCTGCGGGGACCAACTTGAGATGATCCTTGCATCTCTTCGAAATTTTGCAAGGTTTGATCTCCGCGCCAGGATTATTATCAGCATGTTAACTAATCGAATATTGATTGTAGATAGAAGTCTGCAAAGGAAGGCCGGTCGCTGAAGGAGCACCCTTACTCTCCCAGTGGCACTACTGAATTGAGGAGAATCAGCCTTCCAGAGGTCTTTCAGGACCTTTGATTGCATGCCCCTTTGGCAGAGCATTTACACATCCTTTAAAGAAAGCGCCATGGTCCCACGACGAGGAGACTAAGGCTTTTGCTGGGTGGTGCATGGCCTGTAATGCACTACCTACTCTCTGCTGCTTTGTGCTGAAGAGCACTGGCATGCCTGCAATATTTCATACGAAATTGTTCAATCGAGAAGGTTGTCCTTTCAAGGATGCCTTCCACATACCCGCAGTCCTCTTCAGTCACACTTGAGGAAGGTGTTTCTGCTTGGGTATTTCAGGCACGACAACTTGGCTTTGCCAAGCAGAGTAACCTATCATGTGCCCTATTTTCCCGCACTAGACTGAGATAGTGTCGATCAGCCACACCATGCGTTTGGCAAGGCTCTGCATTGACGGTGTCTGTGCTCTTGCAGCAGTCAGAGAGGGGCCACTTGGAGGCTTCAATGTTAAACAACAATAACGGAGTTGATCCTGCCAACTCCCGCCAATTCCCAACGCAATTCAATGGAGGGCACTTATCAGGTAGTGTTCTTTGTGCACATGACTGCCACTGTCTGTCTTGCCACAATATTTCCGGTCTCTGCTCAGGACGAAGATGCCTAATGAATTTCTGTATGGCAGGCATACCAGGATTACAGGGAAACTACACAATGCAGAACGCGCTGCAGGGTGGAAGGTAAATTCTTCAAGATCTCCTCCCCCAAGAAGGTTGCAGGAACTGTGAGACGTGAATATTGCAGCGTGGGATAGACAGCCACTGACATGTTCTGACTTTGTGGGTTCCTGACACATCTTGGGGTTGTCCAGGCCTGGGCTTGGAGGCTTGCCTGCTTCTGCGGCACCGCAGCCTACTGCGCAGGGAAGATTCGGCGGTGGGAACTTTGGGCAGGGCTTGCCTCAGCAGGTACCTCCATTCTTCATCTCTTCACCTCACCAATACATCAGTGGCGAACAAGTGGCTGAGCCCCAGGATGTCATCCATTAATTCTGCCAACATTTGGCTTCGCCAATGCATGACGATAACTTTCAGCTGTAAAGGTGTCCTCATGCGCAGTTTGGACCGGGGCCGGGAAGAGGAGGGGTACCGGTGGCGATGAATGGGCTGCCGCCCAACGCGGGGAGGGGTCCGGTGGGGAGCGGCTTGGGCGGCATGAATCTGCCGGGCGTCGGCGGGCGCGGGCTCGACCGCGGCTTGGCCGGCGCGCCGCTCGGCCAGCCGCCGGCCGCCCCCGGCCTGCAGCAGCGCGGCGGCAACATGGGCATGTTCATGAACGCCCAGGGGCGCGGCGTGGGGGGACTCGGCGGCCTTGGAGCGGGGGGCCTTGGGGGCCTCGGAGCTCCCATGGGCAACCTGGGATCCGCGCTCGGACTTGGCACGTCCCCGGGCCGCAGCAACCCGATGAACAACCTGCACGGGATGGCCGGCGCGGGCCAGTACCCCTCCGGGGACCTGCTGGCCATGATCAACAAGGGGCAGCTGGTCAACCCGGGGGGCATGGGCGCCTTTGGCGGCCTGGGCGGGGCTGCCGGGCAGGGCCTCGGGCCTGGGAACCTGGGCTCGCAGGCCATGCAGGCGCAGCAGGGCCAGCAGCCGAAGCAGCAGGAGCAGGAGCCGCCCGCGTTTGATGCCTCGGAGTTCCCAGCCCTCGGGGCCACCCGGCAGGCAAGCACGCTCGCTAACGGCGACGGCGGCGGCGGTGGCGCGGGCCTGGGAGGCTTGGGGGAGGCGCCATACTCCAACCTAGCCAACCTGCACAAGGCTCAGATGGGCGGCGGCGGCCAGTTCTCCATTCAGAACGAGCAGGAGTTCCCGGCGCTCCCGGGCGCGGCCGACCAGAGAGGCACCGAGGACAACCAGGGTGGCCAGCAGCAACAGCAGCAGGGTCTGGTGAGGTCCTGTCCCGCCTGCAGAGCCTCATCTGTCAGATTGCTTTTGTTTTCTATCACACAGCGGCCTTTGCGGCAGGGAATCAAGGGCGTCGTGTCCTTCTTGATGAGGCAGTGTATGGGGCACTGACGATCCTGTCGCTGCCGCGGCAGGGGCAGCAGGGGTTCCAGCAAAGGGGCATCATGGGAGGCTTCAGGCAGCAACCACAGCAGCAGCAGCAGCAGCCTGGTCTGGACCAGCAACAACAGCAGATGCAGAATGACATGAAGCGCAATGCTCGCCTCTACAATGACATCCCCGCCGCTGTGCTGCAGAGCTTGGTGCGGATGCCGACACATAAGCACTCGATGAAACCGAGCCTTCCCAAAAGGAAAGGCTGTTCTAGGAGGCATACAGTGATTGTCTAAGAAGCACTTCTCACGCATGCATGTGGACTGCAGGGCGGAGGGCAGGGTCCGGCAACCCAGGATCAGGTGATGCGGCTAATACACATGCAGCAACAAAGAGCCTTGGAACAGACCAAGGTAGGAGCTCCCTTATGCGTCTTTGTTTCACAGCATTACCGATGGAAATGCCCCTCAGTGTGACACGTGCGATCAAAAGAGCAATTGTGGCAATGTGCACTAAATTTTGCAACAAAAGTCGGCGGTGGGCTGACATTTTCCTATGTGGCATCTGCAGGGCAATGTTGCGCAACCAGACCGCTTTGGCCTGCTGGGCTTGCTGGGTGTCATCCGCATGAGTGATCCGGACCTGACCACGCTTGCGCTTGGAACGGACCTCACTGGGCTGGGCCTTCACCTCAACTCCCCCGAGAACGTCTACAAAACCTTCGCTTCCCCCTGGGCTGAGGCGCCCCTGCGGCCTGAGCCCGACTTCAAGGTGAGCGTCAGTTGCATGCAACTCGAATCAATTCAAATTATGTCAAAAAATAAGATCTTGAAATTGTATAAGGTGATTGAGATGCCACCATGTTGAGAGGGCTAGAGCCTCCATGGAAATGCATTGAGCCCCCCTTTAGAAGTAGCATTGCCTGCATAAGCGATCTCCGGCCGTCGATGACCGGCATGTGGGCGCAGGTGCCGGAGTGCTATCGGCATGCGCCGCCGCGGTTGCAGGCGGGCTACTTCACCAAGTTTGCGCAGGAGACGCTGTTCTACATCTTCTACTCCATGCCTGGTGACGAGGCGCAGCTGTTTGCGGCGGATGAGCTGCAGCACCGCGGCTGGGCCTACCACAAGGAGTTCAAGGTGGGCCCTGCCGCCGTCTTACCTGTCCTCCCGATTTGCCCGGTCCTGCATTTCAGAAATGCGCTTGTGCAGACCCTCATAATGCACCAAGCTAATCTTGACACCTTGATGTCGTTGTTGCCATCTGCTCATTTGGTCTGACTCTGGATGCACGGCATCATAGGGCTGTGGGCGGTAATTTGATTGAGCAGATGCTGGCCTTTACTGGGCTTGTTTCTCCTCTTTCTAGTGGACCGCAGCTCACAGCTGACTTGCAGCGGAGCAGAGTTCAGCAGCCTGCATGAGAACGCAACAGGATCACTAAGAGGAGACTAGTGTTCTACATCCTGCGGGTGCTGCGCAGGTGTGGCTGACGGCAATCCAGGGGGTGGAGCCGCAGCAGAAGAACGACCAGATGGAGCGCAGCTCCTACTACGTCTTCGACACCGCCACCTGGGAGGCCGTGCGCAAGGACAACTTCGTGCTGCACTATGACGCCATCGAGCGGCTGCCCCCGCTGCAGCGCGCCCCGCTGCCGGTCGCCCCGGCCGCGCCGGCCCCCACCCAGGGCGCCTGATAACGACTCCCCTCCAACCCTGCTCTCAAACCCCCCGAGCCCCAACCGCCGCAGCCGCGCGAGCCAGAGCCGGCTTTCAAAAGCCTTCTTGGCTGCTGAGAGTGCGGCTGGAGCCCTGGTGCAGAAGGAGAGTGATTGTTATGGTGAGAGGGGTCTGTATGGGGTGGGGTTGCTGCTCATGGCAGGCAGAGCGAGGGATTTTGGCAGCATGCGCTTGGTCAGATGTAGCTCTCTTTCGCGATCTGTGTCTCAGCGCGAGTCGTCCGATGATGAGGCTTTGACGGCGGTCCAATTCTTTGGCAGCAGATGTGTTGGGGCGCTGACTCATTGAGGGAACGATGATACCTCTTATAAAGATGACAAGTGCTGAGGGGCCGGATGAAGAACATTGGATTGATTGTCTCGTTGTGATGGGGGCTGCCTCTGGTTCCTTTTGTAGGATTGAAAAGATTCAGCAGAGCTCTTGGCTTACTGTGAGGCGTGTGCGCGTTGTTGTACCACTAGTTCGGGATCAGGATGACATGAAGTGCCTGTAACAAGCGATCACTAGCAAGAGAGCACCCTGGAAATAGTGCAATCGACACACTCAGAAGTTTTGGGGCCCGGAAGTTTGTGCATACTCTTACACATGTAGGATCCTCTTCTCACCTTTTCTTATCATGCTCATTTATCCAAAAACTTCCCAAGGATCCTCACACAAGTCCGAACTGCCAATTGGAACCCGAGGGCCGACAATGTTTTCTAAACAGTTTGTGCTACACACTTTGATGACATGATGCCGAATGCACACACATACTCTCAGCTGCCTGCAACCAACTCACGATGGCCATGGGACAGAACCCCGAATGGAACAATCCGTTCAGATTTCCCGGGGCCTTTCGAAATGTACATCATGATCTACCCTAATAAAATAGCATGCAGGATTTTGCACATATGCTGTGGTTGTCACGCATAGATGGCTCTCCAAATAATACGATAGATCCAAAATTGCGCCCAAGATGAGCAGGAACTCGTATACAAAACTCATGCGCCGTTGCAAGCTCGCTACCGCGCAGATTGCATCCGTCCAGCCAAAATTGACACATGTCCGCATCATGCAGCATCAAGCTCTTGCCAGAAGATCCTCATGCGAATCTCACAGATGCAGTATCTTCAAAAACCAGTAGGCTGCAAAAGGTAGGGACGATGGTGCCAGCACCATGGTCATAAAAAAAAAATCCACTGCTTGCCTGAGACTTGCTTTGGATGTAAAAACTCTCCCTGATGCTCCTCCATGCACATATGAACCGGCTTTGCCGGTTGCAGCTGTGTTTAGGCATCTAAAAAATTTCAGTTTGCAGAGGGACAAGGCCGAGCCTTGCCATCAAAATCTCTGCTGGGCGGGAGTGAGCTGGATCGCTCACTCGCAAATAATACGCTCCAATATCGCGGGTTGCAGACTGTCCTGATCGGCAACCCTGACCCAGTGCACCGCTGTGGGTGGCGCTTGGGCCGCACGTGGAGTGTCTCTTGAGGACAGAACCAACTCAGACCTGCACCACCAATTCCACATCAACCGTCAACGCTGTTGCCAAATGCACATCACATAGATGGGCGAAGATGCACATCTGTCCTGTCTATGACACTGCCTGCCAACGACCGTTACTGATGTGGAGGCTCACCTGTCATCAACTTTGGACCAGGTGCACACACTCCAGGTCTGAACGCTCTTCCCCGTGACCTTCCTGGGGAGCGCAGGCCGGCCTGCATCGTAGTACCGATCTGCCATCTCTCGCAGTGTTGTGCTGGTAACCGCCCTCACCACCTGTGCCATTCCAGACAACCTGACTCAGCACATCCTGAACCCAGCTTTTTCCGCCTTGATCAGCATCGTACATACTGAAGATAAGCATGTACACAGTAAATACCACGAACTTATGGAATTGTTGCACTTGCGGTGTTTGTTGCTTCACAGCATTGCCAAGCACAAGACTCCTACTACATCGGGCCGGTGGCCAACCGGCCCAATAGAGCCATGCGCGGCCCCCAATAGCACAGTCTCTAGTTATAACGGTGGTCATACACAACGTGCAATTCATACCTGGAAGCCTCGTGCTCGAGGGGAACATCGAACGGAACTTGACGCTGACACGCTGACGAAGGTCATCGTTGCTCTCCTGGCACGCTTCCTGCGCGCTTGCCCACCTCGGAGCCCTGGTCCACCTTTTCTCCAGGCCTTTGAGCACCTCTTTTAACTTTTTAATGTACTGCAGTTGGATTTTCAGGCGCCAATGGTTGTGGGCCGCGTCCTAGTCCAGGTCAGATTCCGCCAGAGAGCACAGGCTTCCACAGGCTGGCAATCGGCACGTGCTAAGGATAGGCCAGATGCATGCAAGTGGAGACACCATGTTTAAAGTGTCTCTATTATTACAATTATTATTACACGCTTTTCCTGCCAAAGGCAAGGTGCATCTGCAGACAAGCTGCATGTAAAGGCTGCCAAATTCCTACTACCTGACGGACTCGCCAGATCCAAGCAAATTGAAGACCCGATCAACCGTGGGCATGGTGCTCAGTATTTGTTCTGCCCCCCGCCAGCCGGGGCTTAGTGTCTCTAATCAACCAAAATTGCGGTTTGCACTGGAGGCGCTGCCAATGCCCAGTGGTATGGACACCCAGAGGGCTAGTCACAGCGCTGCGGCTGCATGGCTGCCAGCTGCCAGCTCAGTGAGCCGCACGTGCGATACGCATGCGGCAGTGCCGCGGCCGCAATGGCTGCATGGCACCATTATTATTATTATTATTATTACAGGTCGGCAAACCCAAAGCCAGAGGCCATAGG
>JADEYI010000480.1_pt1 | contig 54820 bp, 48 predicted proteins | sample 8542331 | NCBI WGS metagenome assembly JADEYI01 (sample SAMN16510988, study PRJNA670497) | mine drainage metagenome | isolation source: biofilm near Copperflume 1 | place: Germany: Marsberg coppermine Kilianstollen | collected 2018-02 | reverse complement strand
GTTATGAGGTGCCCCATTCAGGCCGATTTTGGCTTGAGTGGGCGAGAATTATGTGCCGTAATTTAGACACAGGTACGACATTCATGCAGCCGGATCGGATCAGGTTGAGCAAAACCCCATGACCAAAGCCGGCATTGTGCGTGTTGGAATTTCCGGCTGGACGTATAAGCCCTGGCGCGGCGTGTTCTTCCCCGCGAAACTGCCGCAAAAACAAGAACTCGAATACGCCGCCAGCACTTTCCGCACCATCGAAATCAACGGCACGTTCTATTCCTTGCAGCGGCCTTCGAGCTATCAATCTTGGGCGGAACATACCCCGGAAGATTTCGTCTTTTCCGTCAAAGCTTCGCGCTACATCACCCATCTCCGTCGTCTACGGGAAATAGAAATTCCGCTGGCAAACTTCTTCGCTTCCGGCATTCTGAAATTAGGCCCAAAGCTAGGCCCCATCCTATGGCAATTTCCCCCTAGCTTCCGCTACGCACACGATCTGATCGAAGAATTCTTCGCGCTTCTCCCCCACGACACAAATGCCGCCGCCGAACTCGCCGCCAAACATGACGATCTCATCAAGAATCGAACGTTTTTTCAGGTCGATGAAAACCGGCGAATTCGACACGCCATGGAAATTCGTCACGCCAGTTTTGTAACTCCGGAATTTATCGCTCTGCTCCGCAAATACAAAGTAGCTCTCGTATGCGCCGATACTGTGGAATGGCCACGCCTGATGGACGTAACCTCCGACTTCGTATATTGCCGGCTGCATGGATCCGAAGCGCTTTATGCCAGCGGATATGACGAGGATGCCATTGAGGAATGGGCGGAACGTGCCGCAGCCTGGGCGCGGGGCGAGGAATCCAACGACGGCGACTTTGCCAGCAGCAAGCGGGCGCCGGCACGCAGCCGACGCGATGTTTATGTCTACTTCGATAACGACGCCAAGGTGCGCGCGCCGAGGGATGCGAAGAGGATGGCTGCACGGATGGCAGAGATGTTGGAAACGACGAACTAGCTTTTTGCAGACGTTGCCTGATACTCGGAGATAGGGTTGACCCCATCAAGTTTGAAGCTCGAACGGCAGGGCAACGATGCGTCGGGCATGTTCATCCGATTCAAGTAAGGGGATATATCCCCGAGGGAGTAAAAAAGACATGCCAACTGAATCGCACAATCGAGCAGCAGAGCACCACGAAAATGCAGCGAAATCCCACCGCAGCGCCGCCGAAAGCCATTCTCGCGGGGATAACCAGCAGGGATTCGAGAACTCAACGCGCGCGCACGAAAACTCTGCACGTGCACATCAGAGTTCCGTGGATGCTCACGAGCGCTCCAAAGGTGTCCGCTCGGAAGCTGGAGCCAAGGGCGGACGTTCCGAAGGCAGTGAAGAACATGCCCGGGCCGGTTCCCAGTCGAACAGGAATGACAACCGCTAACCAGTACTAACGCATATTTTTCAGGACACACCATGCGGTCTGCTGCTTTCCTGCAGGCCGCATGACTTTTGCTCGCGGGAAAACCAGGGCGACCGCATATTTGCTACATTGGAATTCATCCGATGCACACCACGTTGCTGCACCCAATGATTCATTTGTTCGAATTTTTCCCGATAGCCTTTAGTGCGCTGTTTCCGCTGATCAATCCTCTAGGCTCCGCAATTATCTTTCTTGGCCTGGTTGGTCCGGCAGACAGCGTTGTCTATAAGCGGCTAGCGCGGGGCATTGCACTTCGAACCGTACTCTTCTTGATGGCCGTGGATCTGGTTGGCGCAGTTATCCTTACATTCTTTGGCATTTCGCTCCCGGTCATACAGGTTGCGGGAGGGATGGTACTGGCCTCTATGGGTTGGAACCTGCTCAATAAGCCCGACGGGGCAGTAGAACCCCAGGTTCCGCACCCTTCTAGTTCGCTGGAGGTTCTAGACTCGCAGGTCTTCTACCCGTTTACCTTCCCCTTAACGGCGGGGCCGGGTACGGTTGTGGTCACTCTGACATTGGCGGCCCACGCCGAACAGCCGACCTCCATCAACAGTATTTTCAGTCAGCTGGGAATGTTTCTTGCAATCGTTGTTCTGTGTGTCATGGTGTATTTTGCCTATGCCTATGCCCCGGCCATCTCCCGCAAAGTCTCGCAGCAGACCGTTCATGGAATTCTTCGGATTATTGCTTTCATCCTGCTTGCGATCGGCGTGCAAATATTCTGGCGTGGTGCTGAGGCGCTATTACAACAGGCGTTTCCGCATTAGCGGATCCGCACAGGCAATTCGCCCTCAATCGCTCAACGCAAAAACTGTTCTGAATATCCTGCAACTGCACGGAGATATGGGCAGTATCCTATTGATTTATGGATGAAAAATTCGTAAAATTGTAAATGAATTACGCCTTGACACACCGAACGCATTCCTGTGTTGAGCCTTTTTTAAAATCATTTTTGCAGAGCTTTTGCAGGCAAAGGAACAACGAATCCATGGCAAAGCGTCGCGGCAATCCAAATTGGGGCAAGCCGGAGCCAATCGGCCCGGTAGTGCCTACAGTGACTTCTTTTGAGCAGGTTGTGAAGGAATATAAACTTACCCCGGATCAATACATTCGCTCCACCCGTTTGCGGGAGTGGGCGCGCCGGAATAAGAACTCGAAATATATTCCCGAAGCACTATTGGAAGCATGGGGATTCGAGATCGAATCGTCCCTCTAACAGAATCTTCTCACCCCGACCCATCTTTACAGAGAACGCCACCGGACAGGTGGCGTTCTCTGTTTGGATTCGATCCAAAGTTGCGGCTGCTATCTGGGCCGGTCGTCTGACCGTGGACTTGACTGTCGATCCGGGCTGGATGACCTGGCTTCTGGCCGTTGCTGAGGAACTGGACGTTCCTGCGGGCGATATTGCTGCGGTGTCGGGCGGCTCTCCATCGGCCTGTTCTGCTGTACCGGGCGGCTTTGTTGTGCGGGACGTTGCTGTTGGGTTGGACGCTCCTGCGGTCTTGCTGCGGGACGAGGCTGATAGGTGGGCCGGGCCGTTTGCGTGGGCCTGTTCGGTGAGGGTCGCGTTTCCGGTCGTCCACCCGGCTGTTGTTCCGTGGTCGGCCGGGTGCTCTGGGCTGGCCTCGTGATTACAGGCCGGGCTGTTCCTGGACGAGTCGTGCCGGGCCGAGTCGCACCTGGACGTGTCGAACCGGGCCGGTTAGGCTGCGCGGGCCGAGGTTGCATGGCCGGCGGCCGCGTGGCCGGTGTTTTATAAGTAACAGGGAGCGGCCTTGCGGCGGTAAGAACTGCTGGACGTCCGCGATTCACCGTTGCGAACTGCGCCCTGTTGGTGGCCGCAGAGCGTCTGTTCTGGACTTGCGCCGTTAACGGCGCCAGACGTCGTTGCCTGGCTGCCGCGGTTTCCGAAGCAACAGGCCGCGCGTTAATTCCGCCACGTCCGCCGTTGTAGCTGACCCGGTTGTAATTGTTTATGGTCGTGTTATTGATGACGGTGCGGTTATAGACGTTGTGAACGTTTCTGATATTCACGTTGGTCACAGAACGGTTGTAGTTGAATCGCCCCCGATTCCAATATCCACCATAGAAGCCGCGACCCACATATCCGAAGCCATAATTCACTCCGCCATAAAAGCCGATGTATGGCCCCCAATAGCCCCGGTTCCAGCGATAAAATCCACCACCCCAACCCCAGTATCCCGGCGTCCAGAGCGCGCCGACGTATGGCGCCAGCACCCAGGCTCCGGGCACCCAGTAATATCCGGTAGGAGCGTAGTACCAATAGCCGGGAGTCCAGAGATAATCCGGCCCGGGACAAATCGGCTGGCTGTATACCGGCAACGGTGGCGGAGGTTCAGCGGCCTCAACGGGCTGCTCATCGTCATATTGATTGTCATATTGACCGTTGGAATCGTAGCCCTGATTGTCCTGATACTCCGGCGCAGGCTGTTGATATTGCGGAGATGGCTGCTGGTATTGAGGCGCAGGCTGTTCATACTGCTGTTGAGGAAGCGGGGCGGATTGATTGGGTTGCGTCGCATAGGATGGAATATTTTGCGCCGGTTCAGCTTGTTGGGCCTGCTGCTCCTGGCCATTGACCGGGGCCATGTTGGCATCCGCCGGGTCCTGACCCTGATTCTGGGACGCAGTTGAATTTTCCGCTGTGCTCCGGTTGTGGCATCCGGTCACGCCGACAAAAACTGCCAATGCAAATATTGGGAGAACCCTATATTTATGAAGCGAAATCATGAAGTATCGTCCCCGATCCGTATGGATGCTTATGCTGACACGTCATAGCAGCTACAAGAATCTATGGATGCAGGAGATTTGTCCAGCATTCTGTTGTCGCTGATTCGCCTGCGGGTTTTTCCAGGGCGTTCATATGCCGAACCCGCATCCTTTTAACGGGAGAAGTACAATCGTTTCTATGAGTAGCTCGAATGCGTTTGTCGATGTGCCAATGGCGCTCCAGGAGATTCGCTCCGGGCGCATGATCGTGGTAGTCGACGACGAGGACCGTGAAAATGAAGGCGACCTTACCCTGGCCGCCGAGTTTGTCACTCCCGAAGCCATCAACTTTATGGCGAAGTATGGCCGAGGGCTGATCTGTCTGACGTTGACGGAAGATCGTGCTGACCACCTGCGTCTGCGGCCTATGACGGAGGAAAATACCTCGCGCTTTGGCACCGCGTTTACAGAGACAATCGAGGCACGGGAAGGCGTTACCACCGGTATCTCCGCGCATGACCGTTCGCATACCATCCGCGTGGCCATCGATTCCGCATCGAGCGCGGCAGACCTGGCCCGGCCCGGCCATGTTTTTCCGTTGCGCGCCCGCAGGGGAGGGGTGCTGGTTCGTGCCGGACAGACCGAAGCATCCGTGGATCTGGCTCGTCTGGCCGGCCTGATTCCATCCGGCGTCATCTGCGAAATCATGAAGGACGACGGCAGCATGGCGCGCGTGCCGGACCTGATTGAGTTCTGTGAAACCCACTCGCTGAAGATGCTTACAGTCGCAGAGTTGATCCGCTACCGGCTGCAAAATGAGCGCTACATTCATCGTGTTGCGGAATCCATGCTGCCCACACCGTTTGGCGATTTCCGCATGATAGCTTACGAGAGCGAAGTCGACGGTGGTGAAAGCCATATCGCGCTGGTACGGGGCGATGTGGCGAATAGTAACGAACCTGTCCTGGTCCGAGTTCACACGCATTGTCTGGCTGGAGATGTGTTTGGCACCCCACTGTGTGACTGTCAGCAGGTTGTGCGGCATTCTTTGGAGATGATTGCCAAAGCCGGGCGCGGAGCGCTGGTGTATCTGCACAATAACACGAAAGGATTTGGCATCGACCCCAACGGGACGAGCGGACCGGATGGCGTGATGCCGAGGCTGGTGTTCCACCGCGATCTGCGGGCGCAGGAACGCCGCGAAGACCGCCAGCAGCGCACGCTGCGCCAGGTGGGGCTCGGCGGCCAAATTTTATCTGATCTAAAAATCCACAAAATTCGTCTGCTGACCAACACTCCAACCCATGTGCCCGCGCTCCAGGGCTTCAATGTTGAGATCGTGGAGCAGGTCCCAATTCCGCTCGAAACCATCCCCCTGAACGCGCGATAAATTATTTATCCATCCATGCCAGCCGACGGAATCCTGTCGCTGGATCGTGCGTGACAAACGAATGTCTTTTGCTGTACTGTGGGCCCCTTCGAAAACAACCCTATGCCTCCACTTCGTAAAAACTCACTTTTCATTCCGCCATATTTTTTCTTTCTCCTCATTTTGGTGAGCACAACTGTGCTGCGTCTGTCAGCCTGGGGCCGACATGGCTCTGGTGTGTTGAAGCCGGAACTGCTGCTGACCGCGTAGCAGCAGCAACTTGGAGAGACCATTCTGGCTTTGATCGAGGCGGGCGTGATTCCGCCGACGTATCAGCTGACGCTGCCGACAAGCATCGTAACGCAATCTTTAGCTGTCGGGCCGCAGTTGCCTACCGGCATTTTCCCAGTGTCACATTGTTCGCGCGGCCGTCCGTCGGTACGTTCAGACTGGTTGCTACACCGCATTCGGCAGATCCAGTGGCGGCTGAATCTCAGAAAGCCTGGTTCCGTCCGGACATAAAGTGGACTCGATCGGCAGCTATGGCTTCGGCGGCGGTGACAAGGTGCAGATTACGCCGCGGGTTGGAATCCGCACCCAGGTCGATGTTGTCCGCAACCATCCGTTTCAACGACATTCTGGCGAACGGCGCTATCCGGCGGTCTGAATAGATAGCGGTGAAGATGATGCGCAGAATTTTTCATGCTTGAGCCGGACAAGGTGCGCTGAATGACGCGAAGTCTAGCACGTGACGATCGAGATTTTTATCTTTCTACTCTGAGATAACTCGGTTCCGCAAAGCAGGTCAGTCGAGAACGGCAGGCAACTGAGTCAGCCAGCCAGCTTTCTTCAGATCGGCTTGCAGTGTTTCCGGATTGCGGAAAAGAAGCGCGTGCATTCCCATCTGGCGGGCGCCTTCGATATTTTCCGGTTTGTCGTCCAGAAATAGCGCGGCCTCTGCATTCACGTTCAGCTTGTCCAATGTATGCCGGTAAATCGCCGCTTCGGGCTTAATCAGGTCCAGTTCGCAGGACCAGGTGAGATGGTGAAAATCATCCAGCCAAAGAAAATTCTTCCGCATGTGCGCCAGCAGATTTTCTCCCATGTTCGATAGGATCGCTGTCTTCAGCCCAGCGGCCCGTACGCGAGCTACCCAGCCCAGCATGATCGGGTTGACGGTTGCCCAAAGCAAGATGTCCTGTTCAATGAGCGCATTGATTTGCTCGGAAGTGAATGATCGACCGGTGTCGCGGGCGATGGTCTGCCAGTAGGTGTGGCCATTCAGCGTGCCGCGATCGTAGTCCAGACGATACTTCCAGTAATGCGTATCAAAGACATCCGGCACCAACCCGCTGATTTGCAGCAATCGAGCACGGGCAGCCGGTTCCGCAGGCCCGGAGAGGACAAGTCCGTAATCAAAAATGACTGCTCGCAGTGGCATGAATTTTTTCCAGAAGTATTAGAACGTCGTATATAGAACGATTTTTGCGAACGATTGCGGATCCAGACTCGCGCCGCCGACCAGCGCGCCATCGATCTCCGGCTGGTTCAGCAGGCTGGTCGCGTTTTCCGGCTTTACACTCCCGCCGTAAAGAATGCGCATTTCGTCCGCGATTTCGCGGCCCAGCGTGCGCGCCACCTGACTCCGGATGATGAGATGAGCTTCTGCAGCCATCTCCGGCGTGGCGGTTTTGCCAGTGCCAATAGCCCAGACCGGCTCATATGCAATGACGATGCGGCAGGCCAGGTCGGGCGCAACGCCTACCAGGCCGCGCGCAGTCTGGCGCAGCAGGACTTCTTCCGTATGGCCGGCTTCCCGTTCCGCCAGCAGTTCTCCCACGCAGACGATCGGCACCAGATCATGCCGCAGCGCCGCGTGGAGCTTCTGGTTGACGGTGTCGTCCGTATCGCCAAAAAGCTGACGTCGCTCGGAGTGGCCGAGAACCACGTGAGTGCAGCCGGAGGCGGCGAGCATGCCACCGGAAATTTCTCCGGTAAATGCACCTTCCTCCTGCCAGTGCATGTTCTGTCCGCCAACGTGAACGTTGCTGCCATGCGTCGCCGCAACTACAGCGGCGATATCGACAAACGGCGGGCAGAGTACGATTTCATCGCGCGTGTGGTTGTGTACCAGCGGTAGAAACACCCTCACAAATTCCGTTGCCTGAATGGGCGTTTTATACATCTTCCAATTGGCGGCAATTAAGGGTTTGCGTGTGGGTTTGTGTGCGCTCAAGAGGTCTTCTCCGTCAGGGCTTCAACGCCCGGCAATTTTTTTCCTTCAAGAAATTCAAGCGATGCGCCGCCGCCGGTCGATATATGCGTGATCTTGTCAGCGATGCCAGCCGCGTGGACGGCAGCGACGGAATCTCCTCCACCGACAATCGAAGTGGCCAGAGAATTGTCCGCCACTGCCTGTGCGATCTGCATGGTGCCATGCGCGAAGGCGGGCATTTCGAAGACGCCCATGGGGCCGTTCCATACAACCGTGCGGGCTTTGGAGATTTCATCGACGAACAGAGCCACTGTCTTCGGGCCAATGTCCAGGGCCATCCACTCGGCGGGAAAATCTTTATCCCCCTCGAATATTTTCGTCTGTGCGTCGGGCGCGAATCTGTCGGCCAGAACATGATCGACCGGCAGAAGAAAATGCACGCCGCGTTCCGCCGCCGCGGCCATCGCTTCACGGGCCACATCGAGTTTGTCCGCTTCCAGCAGCGACTTACCAACCTCCTGGCCCCTCGCCTTCAAAAATGTGTACGCCATGCCGCCGCCGATCAGCAGGGCATCCACTTTGCCTAGCAGGTTCTGGATGACCTGGATCTTGTCGGAAACCTTCGCGCCTCCCAGAATGGCCACAAACGGCTTGTCCGGCTCGCGCAGCGCTTTGCCAAGATAAGTCAGCTCTTTTTCCATCAGCAGGCCGGCGGCGGACTGCGAAACAAAATGGGTGATACCTTCGGTCGAGGCATGGGCCCGGTGCGCGCTGCCAAATGCGTCATTCACATACAGCTCGCAGAGTTTTGCCAGTTGCTTTGCGAATGCGGGGTCGTTCTTCTCCTCTTCCGCGTGGAAGCGCAGGTTTTCTAGCAGCAGCACCTGGCCGGATTCCAACTGACGCGCTGTTTCTTCTGCTGTTTCGCCCACGCAGTCCGGGGAAAAGCCTACATTCACCGATTCGCCGAGATGATGGTCGAGCAGTTGCCGTAGCCGGTCGACTATCGGGCGCAGACTCATCTTCGGGTTGGGTTTTCCTTTCGGACGCCCGAGATGCGAAGCCAGGATCACTTTTGCACGGTGCAGCAGTGCATATTCCAGCGTGGGAAGCGTCTCGCGGATGCGCGTGTCGTCGGTGATTTGGGTGCCGTCTTCGGAAAGCGGAACATTGAAGTCCACGCGGATCAAGACATGTTTGTGTTCAAGCGAAAGATCGCGGATGGATAATTTTGGCATAGTGATACCCGTCAACTTTGTGTGCTGGGAAGTACGGCGTCGGCTTCGATTTCGATTCGCCAGGATGGGTTGAGCAGCGTTGCCACGACGACCATAGTAGCTGCAGGACGGATGGCGCCAAAGAACTCCCCGTGTATACGACCCACTTCCTCCCAGTCCGCGGCGTGGGTCAGGTACATACGGGTGCGGACCACGTCTTCGAGTGTGGCTCCGCCCTGAGCCAGCACTTTCTCGATCAACCGGAGGACATGCTGCGTCTGCGTGGCAGCGTCCGCATCATCCGCGCCGACCGGCCCGGTTCCTGAAACATGAACGGTGTTGCCGATGCGCACCGCCCGCGAAAATCCGATGATGGGCTCATAGGGAGACGAGCCGGAAATATTCTGACGCATATTTCGATCTCCACCCGGGGAAGGCTGGAAAAGTCGAGGAAGAACTCCGTGAGCAGTTCTTCCTCGACGCAGAAAAGAGACTACAGACCCTTTTTCACCAGGAAGAGGATCAGGTCCTTGACGCGGTTGGAATAGCCCCACTCGTTGTCGTACCAGCTGATCACCTTGGTCATGTTGCCGCCAATCACCTTGGTGGACGGGCCATCGATGATTGACGAAAGCGGGTTGCCCTTGAAGTCCATCGAAACCAGTTCCTGTGTTTCGAAGCCGAGGATGCCTTTTAGCGGGCCTTCCGCAGCAGTTTTTAGCGCGCCATTCACAGACTCTACGGTAATGGGCTTCTCTGTGACAACCGTCAGGTCAACAACTGAAACTACTGGCGTCGGTACGCGCAACGAGAAGCCGTCGAGCTTGCCTTTCAGCTCCGGCAGCACCAGGTGCAGCGCCTTGGCTGCACCGGTTGAAGTTGGAATGATGTTCAGCGAAGCGGCGCGGGCGCGGCGCAGGTCCTTGTGCGGAAAGTCTAGCGTGACCTGGTCGTTAGTAAAGCTGTGAATGGTGTTCATTAGTCCGGAGACGATGCCGAAGTTTTCCAGCAGCACCTTGGCCAGCGGGGCCAGGCAGTTGGTGGTGCAAGAGGCGTTCGAGATGACATTGTGCTTGGCTGGGTCGTACTTGTTTTCGTTCACGCCAAGAACAATTGTGATGTCTTCGTTCGAGGCCGGCGCGGAGATAATGACCTTCTTGACTGTGCCTTGCAGGTGCGCCTTTGCCTTGGTTGCGTCGGTAAAGTGGCCGGTCGATTCCACGACTACCTGGGCGCCGACGGAGCTCCAGTCCAGCTTGGCCGGGTCACGCTCGGCGAATACCTTAATCTGTTTGCCATCGACGGAGATGTAATCCGGGCCAGCTTCCACTTTGTGATGCAGGTTGCCGAGGATTGAATCGTATTTCAGCAGGTGCGCGAGAGTCTTTGGATCGGTCAGGTCATTGACCGCGACGAATTCCAGCTCCGGATTGTCAAGCGACGCTCGCAGAACATTGCGTCCAATGCGGCCAAAGCCGTTGATGCCAACCTTTACTGCCATCGTGATTTTTCTCCTATAAGCGAATTTTCAGATTTAGGTTATGGCCCTATTGTACGTCGCGGGTGGTCGGCGTCGAGCGCGAAGTCGTAAACAGGGGTGTTCTCTGGCCCGCTTTTGACATATGGAATCGAACGCGAAAGGGCAGTCCTCAAATTTCGATGGTGTACGTCGCTGCGGGAATAAATTGAACTCCATCCGTAAGGCAACGCGGGCAAATGGAGAAACCAAGTTTGCAGCCTATGCTCCCAATGTGTTACAAGCGCATCATGCGCGAGTGGGTGCGCGAAAAACTAATGAGACGCCGTAAGAAGCCGGTGACGAACGATTCGGAGTCAACCGGAAAGATTGGTCACGAGATTCCGCAGGACCAGCCAACGCCTTTGCAACCGTCCTATCCCCAATCGCTCGAGCGTGAGGATACGGCGCAGAATTCTGCTCGAGCAAGCCGCGAGACGGATGTTTACAGCGATGTTGACGATCTTCCTGTGCGACCTGTCGATCGACCCATAAAGGCGTCAGCCGGCGAATCGCGTCGGGAACCTGGCAGTCGCCAGGGCAGTCATGGAAATTCACATGGCCGGCGTGGTGGGAACCGTGGTCAGAACCGTTCGGACGGACGAGGCAGAAGTGGGCCTGCGACTCCGACGGCACCTGAGCCAAAGCTTGTCCACGAAACCCAGCCTGAGTCCCTGGCCCAACCGCCTGCGGAATTGCAGGCGGCCCAGTCTCCAAAAGGCTACGTGGTGCTTGCCATCGGCCTGCCCGGTTCGGGCAAGACGACATGGTTCAAGCGCCGCGGGGTCACACCGCTGTCGAGCGATATGCTGCGAAGCATTTTGTTCGACGACATTACGGAGCAGCGCTATCAGGGACTGGTATTTTCCACTCTGCGTTCTCTGTTGCGGGCGCGGCTTATTGCGAAAATGCCTTGGAATTATGTGGATGCTACAAACCTGTCTCCGCATGAAAGGCGGCAGTGGATCAAAATGGCGCGCAGCTTCGGATACGAAGTTCACGCCGTGTTTTTCGACGTGCCGTTTGAAATCTGTATGGAACGAAACAGACGCCGCGATTACATGGTGAATGAAGAGTCCATGCAGAAAATGCAGGAGAGGCTTCGTCCGCCTTCCTTCAAGGAAGGTTTCCACAAAATTACTGTGGTTCGCGTAAAAAACAGTCCGGCGGAAGGCTTCACTCCGCAGGGATGATACGGTGGCAATTACAATAAATAGAAGGAGGGCCACACGGCTCTCCTTCTTTCATTTGAAGCGGCGATCAAGGATGGAACCCATGCCCCAGGACGCAACCGCTCCGCTCAGGTCTCAACCGCAGCCGGAACCCTGGCTGCGCGGGACGCTCACAGAATTTCCATCCGAGCAGCGTGCAGTGCTTCATGCGCTGCAACTGGCGCGTGAGGACATCGCACTCTGGTGCGAGCCATTGACAGAGATGGAATTGGCGGCGCTGCCACATGGTTTACCTCCCGTGGCATTTCATCTCCGTCATGTAGCGGGCAGTCTGGATCGTCTGCTGACCTATGCGGAAGACGGGCAGTTGAGCCAGGAGCAAAAACAACAGTTGGATACGGAGATGGCAAGCCCTGTAAATCGGGAGGAATTGCTGGCTGATTTTGAGCGCGGCTTATCCCATGCCGAAGCTAGAATTCGTGCGATCGAAACAAAGCTATGGCCGCAAGCGCGAGGAGTGGGGCGAAAGCAACTCCCCACAACCGTCGGCGGCTTGATGGTCCATTGCGCCGACCACACGCAGCGGCATATCGGACAAGCAGTTACCACTGCGAAGGTATTGTTGGCGCTCCGAAAAAATTCTTAGAGCGCCTTTTGTTCGGTATTTTCCGGCCACGCTGTCGCTTCATCCGCGAGATGTCCCATCTTCTCTCGCTTGACCTGAAGATATTTTTCAAAACTCTCCTGCGATTCGACCACCGCAGAGATTCGCTCGACCACGCGGATTCCTGCTGTTTCCAGGGCCGCGACCTTATCGGGATTGTTCGTCATCAGGCGAACCTGGGTGATGCCCATCAGTTTCAAGACGCTGGCAGGCAACTCGAACTCGCGGCAATCTGCTTTGAAGCCCAATTGCTCATTGGCTTCGACAGTGTCCAGACCTTTGTCCTGCAGCGCATAGGCTTGCAGCTTAGGCATCAGGCCGATGCCGCGGCCCTCCTGTTCCTCATAGAGCAGTATTCCGGCGCCCTCATCGGCAATCGTGCGTAAAGCCAGCTCCAGTTGCAAGCGACAGTCGCAGCGCAGGGAGCCGAATACATCGCCGGTCAAACATTGCGAGTGGATGCGCACGATGGGCGGCGCGCTGGATACATCTCCCATCACCAATGCGACCATTTCTTCGCGGGTTGAATTTTGCGAGGCTCCGGGATCGCAGCCTGGCCTGGGCGCATCGTCTGCAAACTCCCCCACAAAGCCAAATATGCGGAAATGGCCCCAGCGAGTAGGGAAGTCGGCCTCGGCAACCTTGCGAACACTGTCAAAGGGCATAGTTTCATTATAGGGAACACGGCACGCGAAATACTGCGATGCCCTTCCAACAGGAGTAAAGTGAATGCGTGGTTCCTTCTGAGCTGATTCTGATTACGCTGTTGATCAAGCTGGGCGTGGCCGCCGCTGTTTCCAGCGCGCTAGTGCGGTCTACTGTGTTCAAAAATCTATTGTTAAGCGAGCGCCGCAGTCCGGTGCAAACGCTGGGGATGCTCGCCTTTATCTGCATCCCGCTGGCCCTGGGAGTCTGGGTGCGCGTCGTAGTGCCGAATTTTCTCGCCGCCGACATTTCATTCGAGGCGGTTATTATCCTCGCCCTGTTGCTCGGCACGGCGCCGGCAATGATTGGCGGCGCATTTCTCTCCATCCCGGCGGTGCTGCATCATGAATTTCTAACGCTGCCGTTCAATCTGGTGGTGGCTTTGATCTTTGGAACCTATCGCACGTTTGTCTCCGAAGAAGACATCTGGTCGTTCTCGCCATTTGTCGACCTCAGCATGTACCGCTGGATCCGTCGCAACCTGACGCGTCCCCGAGTCGACCGCCAGGTGCTGCTGTTATTGCTGATCCTGGGGATGCAGATGCTGCGTACCTGGATTACTGATCTATATCCGCGTCGCCTTTTCACATTGCGCTCCGATAGCTGGCCGGTTCTGCTGGCCATCTATTTGTGCGTCCCGATGGTCGTGGGGATTCCGCTGAAGATATGGAACGCTATCCGTATTGAGCGCAAGCTGGAGGAACAGGTACGCCTGCTGCTGGAGGCGCGTCTCGACGCATTGCAGCGCCAGATCAATCCACACTTCTTGTTCAACACGCTCAACTCGATCGCCTCGCTGGTGCGGTTCCGGCCCGAGCAGGCCAGAGAGCTGATCGTTAAACTTGCGAGCATCCTGCGAGTTTTATTGCAGGACCGCGATGACCTGATGCAACTGCGTGACGAGTTACAGTTTGCGGACGACTACCTCGATATCGAAGTGGCGCGCTTCGGAACCGAGAAACTCCAGGTGATAAAGGACATTGCGCCCGACACGCTGGAGGTGCTGGTGCCCACCATGCTGTTGCAGCCGCTGATTGAAAACAGCATCAAGCACGGGTTGGAACCGCGCATCGCTGGTGGCACAATCACGCTGCGCAGCCGTCTGCAGGCAGACCGGCTGGTTGTCACAGTGGAGGACGACGGCGTTGGAATGCCGGCGGAAAAAGGAGATTCGCTGGACTCAACGCAGTTCCCCCGGCGCAGAGGATTGCTGGAGGCTGGCACCGGCATCGGAATGCGCAATGTGCGAGAACGCATGCAGGTGCTTTGCGGTCCCGGCGCGGGCTTTGAAATTCACAGTCGTCCCGGACGCGGAACCCGTGTCGTGCTCACAATCCCTCTGCACTCGGGCCAGGCATCGTCGGTTCAGTTGCCGGAAGTCCGCAGCATTGACGCGTAGAACTCTTCATACTTGGGTATGACCTTGCTGGCGCAATAGGTTCGCTGCGCCTCCTGCCGCGCGGCCTTCGACATCTGTTCCAGGCGGCTTCGGTTCTTCAACAGGCCAATCGCGCCCTTCGCCATGGCATCCACGTCTCCCACTGAGTAGAGCAACCCCGTTACATCATTCTGGATCAGCTCTGGTATGCCCCCAACGTTTGTGCTGATCGTTGGAACTTCGCACGCCATGGCTTCGAGCGCGGCCAGGCCAAAGGACTCCATTTCGCTTGGCATCAACATAAGATCGGCAGCGGGCAGCAGTTCATTCACCTGATCATTTTTTCCTAGAAAATGTACGCGGTCGCAAATCTTCAGGCTTTTCGCCAGCCACTCCGCGGAGGAACGCTCCGGGCCGTCTCCGACCATGAGCAGGTGAGCTGGCATCTCCTGCGCCACGCGGGAAAAAATCCGGATCACATCCTGAATCCGTTTTACGGGGCGAAAGTTCGACAGGTGTACCAGAACAGCATCTCCCGGTTTCGCATATTGAGCGCGAATCTTCTGGCTGGCGACGGGGTCGCGAACATAGAAATCGCAATTGACGAAGTTCGAAATCACTTCTATGTGCCGCGTGGTGCCAAATGTCTCAATCGTCTCCCGGCGAAGATAGTCGGAGATGGAGGTGACGCCATCGCTTTCATCGATGGCATAGCTGGTGATCGGCAGATAAGCGCGATCAGCGCCGACTAACGTAATGTCTGTGCCATGCAGCGTGGTGACGAAGGGAAGCTTTCTGCCTTTGCGGGCCAGCATCTGCCGCGCCAGCAGGGCGCTGACAGAATGGGGAATTGCGTAATGAACGTGCAGCACGTCCAGATCGTAATAGTCGGCCACTTCTGACATGCGCGTTGCCAGGGCCAGCGAGTAGGGGGGGAAATCGAACAACGGATACGTTGAAACCGATACCTCGTGGAAGCGAATTCTGTCCTCGCGTCCGCTGAGTCGAAACGGCTGGGCATACGAGATAAAGTGGACTTCATGGCCGCGATTGGCCAGTTCGATCCCCAGCTCGGTGGCCACCACGCCACTGCCTCCGTAGGTGGGATAACAGGTAATGCCAATTTTCATTTGCTGACCGCTTTCCTTAGTGCCGATATCTGATTATTAGCCGATGCACGGGGAACACCGGAAGTCGCAAGGTTTCAGATGACTGCGATCATAGCGTGGCCATAGTTTGCATCGCTCTTTTCAAGACACCAATTGACCAAAGTGGATTCGATCGATCTCGGACGGCGACTGGGCCAGCATGACTGGCAATAACTCGAATGTGGCCAACTCTACAGCGCGCGACTCCTGAAGCCGCGTGTGAGTTCGGCGCAGTTCGTTGTCAACATATGCGGGATGACAGACAAGCTCCCAGGTCCCATCCGGTATGTGACTCAAAATCGATCGCAGAGCAACTTCGTTCAGAGTTCCAGTCGCCAGTATACCCAGGCAGCCATCGGTGGTGGTGAGTCCACGTCGCCGCACCGCGCTATGAAAATTCTTCTCCAAGCGGCCCAGTACCTTCACTTGCAGCTTGCGAATCTGGCTTGCATTGGGTGTGGCGGCGACACACCAGGCTGGTTCAAATGGATTGCGTATCGCCCGGACCCCGCAAGCCTTTGCTGCGCGAGTGACGGCATCGAGCACCGCGGGAAACATGTGAGTGTGCTTGTGCGTGTCGAGGTGCGTTACAGTCAATCCCGCCCGCTGCAATCGTAGAATCTGCTCCGTGGCCTCCCGCTCCATATCGGCACGGGAGATTCGTCCCATGAATAGGTCTTGCACAAAGCGTCTCAGGGTCCGTCGAAACGATGGGTTAGTAGAACTTGTAGAATCGGAAGTATTCAACAGGCTAGATATGGAAGATGGGTCGGAGATAGGCGAGCCATCGACCAACACCACATGGCAGCCTACCCCCAGCGACGGGCATTGCTTCGCCAGCGCAACCGCTTCGGCAAAACGAGGACTGGCCGCCATCAAAGTTGCAGAGTCGAGGGACCCTGCAGTATGCAGCGCGGCCACAGCACGATTGATTCCGTCTGTTAGTCCAAAATCGTCTGCGTTCACAATCAGGCGGCGCACTGGATGAGTCTATCAAGTTGTGTTTTGCACCCGCGAAGAACGGCTGCTTGACCCGTTCGAGCCGGTTCCATAGACTGAGGAAGCGCAGCAACGGTCTTTTCAGGGGCGGTTAGCTCAGTTGGTTAGAGCGCCTGCCTTACAAGCAGGATGTCGGGGGTTCGAGTCCCTCACTGCCCACCATTCATTGATTGCGATCAAGCGTAAATTCAATATATTTATTTAGCGATAAACTAACCGGGCCAGAACGTGCTTCGGGCATTAAAGCTGTGAAAAACTTCATCTTGAATGCTTGATGAGATTGGCGTTGACTAAAATTCTTCGTACCTTTTTTGGAGACATCGACAATTGACTGGCCACTCTGGAAATTTTTCGGTCTTCGCGCATCCAGACTTTCGGGATCACGATTTCCGCAAACTCCTCGGTGATCTGTTGGAAGGTCTTGTTATCGATGATTCCCTCGGACCATGTGCGCAGCATCTCGTCGATTCCAGTCGCCCGCAGGATGCGTGCCTTCAGTTGGCCCAATTCTCTCGATAGGTGATCTCGGTCGTCACGACTGAGCAGCTCTCCCGCCATAGTCACGAATTCTTTGGCAGTTTCCCAGTCCTGAAAAAAATCGCTTGCGGCTATGGTGCTGCGAGCAATATATGCTCCGGCAAGCAGCCGCTTGTTTTGGGTCAGTTTTGCCAGAACAATCGCCTCTTCGGAATATGTCTTGGCCTGGTTAGCGTGCAGGGCGATATCGGGAGACTCTCCCACCTCTTCTTCGGCGCGTTCATTCTGAATTTCTGCCTGTAGTGTTCGGGCGCGGGCCATCAAAATGTGGTCCTTGGTTTGATCTCCCAGAAGAAAAGCCTTTTCTGCTTCAACTTCCGCGCTATCAATGTCTCCGCTGTCCAAATGAAGATAGCCGGCGTTGACAAACACTGAACCGGCGCCAGCCTGGTGATGATTATGGGCATAGATAGTGCCTGCTCGTTCGAGCAACTCCAGGGCTTGCTGGCAAATCGCAAGATACCGTGCGTGATGCGCGCCGCTGGCCCGCCCGGAATTGGACTTGCTCTTCAGGTCCAGCGCCATCAACCGTTTCACGTAAGCCGCGTTCACCAGCGTGCGTGCCAGATTCGGGTGATTGGGAAAACGTTCCGAGTAGATCCCCGTCGCGCGCGTGAAATGTTCAACAGCTTTTCCATACTCTCCAGACCGGCGTACAAACCGGCCACGCGCGGACTCAATATTCCCCAGCGAGAGAGCATGCCCCGTTATTTTCAATTCAGCCTCTGCTTCGTCCAACAGCCGAAACGCGTCTTTTCTCTGTCCGCGCTGGAACAGCATCCAGCTCTCATGGATTTTCATGACAGCCAGCAGTTTCGGAGCTTTCAGCTCAACAGCAAGGCTCTTCGCAGCAGTTATATGTTGATATGCCAGCTCGTATTCCCCCTGTTTGCGGTGTGCGCGTGCCTTCCAGAAATAAGCCAGGGCGTGAACGTGCGGGCTGACAATGCCCGGTTCAATGAGAAGAAAGAAGTTAAAAATGCTGATTGCAGTCACGGCATCTTCTGAAGCGAATGCTCTGTAGCCCTCCACCATTCGCAGGCAAATATAATTCTCAAACCGCATCTGTGTGCGAGACGCCCCGGAGAAGGACGCAAGCAAGTCGTCCAGGAAAGCGATATCCCGATAACCGATATCGACCCATTGCGCCACGCAAAGAAGAAAAGAAGCAGCGTCAACATCGGAACAATTCAGCGCGGCAATATCTCCGCTTGCTTTATCGAGCAGCAGGAAGCCTTCCTGGACACGGCGATGGATAAGAGCATCGTTCAGTTTATGCAGCAACGCACGTGAAAGTGGCATGGATGGCAGTCTAGCCGATATAGTCCGATTCGGTCTAATAAAAAATGATCGGATTGAAAGTGGAAGAATAGATCAACTGCTTGTAGCGATTGTTCCTATATAAATAGGCATTCGATGTGCTGAACGGCGCGAATCGGGCCATTTGTCCAGTAGTCCGATTTGACCTAGTTGCTATTGCTCCTCGTCTGGCTTCCTATTACCCTCGCTGCACAGGGTTGTTATTTTCGTCGCGGGTGAATAAGAACTCAAAAACGCCATCATCCACCCAAGGCATGGAGCAACATTGAAAAATATGACAACAGTACGGGAACGCATCTTACTTGCCGACACTACAATCGATCCTTCGCGCGCCGGCACAGGCTCCATGCATCTGGTGAAGCAGCTTGCCGAGGCAAACGCTGTTGCGATCCGGGTCCTTGAGTGTTTTCACCAGACGGCAGCTACCGTGCACCACTCTGATCCGGTGCTGGCTCCGGTTGGCGAAGCCGTGAAAAAACTGATTTCAGCCCGCGAGGCGGGACGCGTGTCTGGAGTGGACCTCAACATTTTCGCCTGCACGGAGGCACGGAGAGCAGTTGCTCTCAATCGAGACACAGATCCTCGAGACCGCAAATACCTGAGTGGGCTGCCCGGCCTGAGCGATTTCTATCCGTACTGTGGCGGACTGGACGCAGCCATAAGTCGCGCGCTCATCTTCGCTCCCCATGCCGACGTGGTCTGCTTCAAAAATGAGACGCCGAGCGTCTCCGAGGCAGCAAGATTTGCAACGGCAGTTCGGGCAGTATTCCCTGAAAAGCAATTGGCGTTCGGCTATTCTCCAAAGCTGAACGGCCCAAGGTGGAATGAACTGGATCATGCGGCGTTTCAGTCTGAACTGCATGGCGTGGGATTCGACTACTACTTTTTCACGCAATTCGGTTCCATAGTGTTTCCAGATTTTCCAGCTGGAAACTTTTGGGCAATGTTTGATGATGCCCAAGATCGCACAGCTGTTGTCGGTGAAGAATCACCTCATTTTCCTGAATTGATACGTGAAATCGGTGCTTCAGGGATTGATTTCAAGGAGCGTAGTGCGCTCTATAGACAACCATCGATGTTCGCATCGGCTAAAAATACCTACGTCCAGGCGCGGTGAATCCATGAAACGAAAAGAAAAATATATTTATCGTTTTGGCAATCGGGCGGTCGATGGAGATGAATCGATGCGCGAGATCTTGGGTGGGAAAGGAGCAGGGCTGGCTGAAATGACCAGGCTGTCAATCCCCGTGCCTCCAGGATTCACAATAGGCACCAACGCCTGCCGACATTACATGAAGCAGGGCTGTCTACCCGCGGAATTTGACGACGAGATGGCGGCCGCGATGGATTGGCTGGGAAGATCCGTAGACAGGAGGTTTGGCGATGAGCAGAATCCGTTGCTTGTCAGCGTACGCTCCGGCGCTGTTATCTCCATGCCCGGAATGATGGATACAATCCTGAACGTTGGCCTTACGCAGGGCAGTCTGGGCGGCCTGGCAGCGCAGAGTGGTTCACTTCGGTTTGCTCTCGACGCGTATCGCCGTCTCTTGCAAATGATGGGTACGGTCGTGCTTCAGATTCCGAAGAAAGAGTTCGACGCGGTCTTGGACGCTGCACGCGCAAGAGAAAAGGTAAGCACAGACTCCGAACTTTCCGAGACTGCATTGGAGGACGTTGTTCAACTGTTTAACAGTGCTATTTTTCGTTACGAAGAAAAGATTTTGCCGCAGGATCCCAATGAGCAGCTCCGGCTCGCAATTCAAGCGGTGTTTGATTCCTGGGGAAATGAACGCGCCGAATATTACCGCCGGCTTCAGGGGATTCCCGATCATCTTGGCACTGCGGTCACCGTGCAGGCAATGGTATTCGGCAACGCCGGCTGGGACAGCGGAACAGGCGTCGGCTTTACGCGAAATCCATCGACCGGAAGCCGAGAGATGTTCGGAGAATTTCTGGCGAATGCGCAAGGCGAAGATATAGTAGCGGGCACCCGCACCCCATTGCCGATTGCCGCTTTGGCCAGCAAAATGCCCGAGGTCTATGCAGAGCTCGCCTCCGTTGTTCATCGACTTGAGCAGCATTACCGAGATGCGCAGGATTTTGAGTTTACCGTTGAGAAGGGAAAGTTGTTTCTGCTTCAGACCCGGTCTGCCAAACGAAGTGGCGTGGCCGCAGTGCGCATTGCAGTCGATATGGTTGATGATGGTTTGATTTCAAAATTCGAAGCCGTGACGCGCATCCAGCCTGCTTCGATCGGTGAAATTCTCTCCCCTCAATTGGATTTTTCTGCAGGTGTCCCTGAAGTACTTACTGTGGGGATTGCGGCATCTCCGGGAGCAGCCGTCGGCAGAATTGTCCTCTCAGCAGAGGAAGCGGTTCGTATTGCCGCGCTGCCGGGGAGTGATCCGGTGATCCTGGTAAGCCAGGAGACGACAGCGGAGGACATTCACGGAATGGCAGTTGCTGCTGGCCTTCTGACCGCGAACGGCGGTGCTACCAGTCATGCCGCCGTGGTAGCGCGTGGAATGGGGAAGTGCTGCATCACCGGCGCGAAAGGCATTTTTGTGGATGAAATTCGCGGCGTGATGCGTGTTGGCGATGCTGTATATAGTCCGGGAGACTGGATATCCCTCGATGCTTCAACCGGGCGAGTCTTCGCGGGCAGGCTGCCTATGTGTATGCCGGAGGAAAAGAATCCAACGCTGGATACCATACTGAAATGGGCGCTCGACCTGAAGCATCTGGATGTGCGTGCGAATGCAGACACGCCGGTGGACGCCAGGAATGCCCGCTCATGGGGAGCCCGTGGAATCGGGCTCTGCCGAACGGAGCATATGTTTTTTTCTACAGACCGCTTGCCGCACATTCGCGCAATGATTCTGGCGTCGAACAGCGATGAGCGCAGGCTTGCATTGGACAAGCTTCTCCCCATGCAACAGCAGGACTTTGAAGAACTCTTTCGTCAAATGTCGTCGTTGCCGGTGACAATTCGCCTTCTCGATCCACCTTTGCATGAGTTTTTGCCTTCACTGGACGAAGTGAAGACAGAACTGGCGACTGTCAGAAAGGAAGGGAATCAGGATGCTATCAATCGTCTACTGATTCTCTCCAAGAGAATTCAGACCCTCGCTGAAATCAACCCGATGATGGGCCACCGCGGTTGTCGCCTCAGCATCACATATCCAGAGATACTCGAAATGCAGGTGCGGGCAATTTTACAGGCTGCAATTGCTGTTGCAGAGGAGGGAGTAACTCCGAATCCAGAAATCATGGTGCCGCTGATCGCAGGTGCAGAAGAAATGCGTTGGCTGCGCCGTAAGATTGACGAGACAGCAACGAAAATATTTGAAGATTGCGGCGTGGCGGTCCCTTATCACGTGGGTGCGATGATCGAACTGCCGCGAGCGGCCCTTTGTGCGGGTGCGATTGCAGAACACATCAGTTTTGCTTCATTCGGTACCAATGATCTCACGCAAATGACGTTCGGCTTCTCCCGCGATGACTCCGGTAAATTCCTGGATAGCTATGTCGAGCAGGGAATTCTCAAGTCAAATCCCTTTGTGACGATCGATCGAGAGGGAGTCGGCAGCCTGATTAGAATTGCAATCGGACAATTGCGGGCCGCGAATCCCGCTATCGTCGTGGGCATTTGCGGAGAACATGGCGGAGACCCCGCATCGATCGAATTTTTTTCCTCACTGGGAGTCGATTACGTGTCCTGTTCTCCGGCGCGCATCCCAGTCGCGCAATTGGCCGTCGCGCAAACCGCGGCAATCCCCATTTTTGATAAAGAATCCGCGACTCAGCAACTCAGTGAACATTTTGTCGGATAAGAAGTGCTGGCCAGAGCAATTCACGAAGAGGAAAAGTATGCCATGCTCCTGCGCTATTCGTCTCACTCTATCCCGCTAGTGGACTAATCCCAACTCCTTGCTGAAGTACGACGCCATAATCTCGTCCGCTTCTTTTGTTTCTGGCAGTCCCGGATGGTTCCAGAAGGCATGAGGCAAGCCTTCGAACACTACCAGGCGCGCATCGACACCGGCTTGAAGAAATGCGCGATGAAGGTTGATTGTGCCGCTGAGCAGCATATCTCGTTCACTGGTAATGAAGAGCGTAGGCGGGAAGTTTTTCAGGTTGGCGAAAATCGGCGAGCGCTCCGGATCCGGTGTTTTTGCAGCATTCACAGGATGCCGGTTTGGCGGTGGCATATTCAGCGGTCCTGACAGACCAAATAGTCCAAAAATCGACTGCGAATCTCCGCGTCGACTAAAATCACCTAGCCCGGAAAAAACCCCCATGCAACCCGGCAGGGGCAGCTTTAGCCGACGAAGCCTCACTGCAACTTGCGGCGTCAGGATCGCCCCGGCGGATGTGCCATAAATGCAAATATGCGTTGGTTGATATGTTTTGAGAAGTTGCTGGTATACCGCGACAGCATCGTCTACCGCAGCAGGAAATGGATTTTCCGGCATAAGCCGATAAAGTACGGCTATGACTTTCGTTTGCGTTAAATTTGCAATCGGGATGGTCTCTGTCAGAGAGCCGGAGTCCGAATCAAATCCGCCTCCATGCAAATTAATGAGTACTCTGTCGCGGTTCTGTAGCGGTATTTGGAGTGGCGTGATGGATTTTACTGGAACCCCAGCAATTGTTTTCGTTTCAATGTTTACTGGGTAGGAAGCGCGGAATTTTTCCGCTCTGGTTGCCTGCCATATATCAGTCTGCTTTCGTCGCTCTTCTAGAGTCATGCGGCCTAAGTCCGGTATAGGTCGCGCGAGAAACTTCTGCGCCTCCGGGCTTATGGTCGTTGGCACTGGTACCACACGGGTAACATGTGCGGTGCCATTCGCGTCGATATAACTGCTGTTTGTTTCGGGAATGATGGCTGGTTTACTTTCCTGTGCGAAGAGTTTTGGTTGCAGGAGAAATGGAAGGCACAGGGTCGCGCAAAAAAAATAAAAGCTGATTCTATCCACATGATTTCTGGTTTTAGCCATAACTAAGTTTCCTTATTTGTTCCGGAAAGCTGATTGACAGACATTTTATTTCTTATGGCTCATAGCATGAGTGGACCGGAAGACTGATAAATAGCGCCGTCACAGGTAGTCTCAACAACAGGAAGTCTCGGCGTATTCGTCAATGTTTCTATCTTTCCGCCACACAAAATCACAGTATCTTCAATTTTTGCTCCCTGAATGCTTGGGTTCCATGCAACCGCCTGGCTATCGAGCAAGCATTCGGTTCCACCGGGCCGTGCGACCCACTCGCGCTCCCAATACCCCGTAACGCCGCCTTGATGGTGCATCTGCTCTTCGCCGGGATAACCGTGTTCTGCGTAAGATAGTCGCGCTGTCGTGAATAACTTGTCTGCGCTCGCACCTTCACGGGTTGCGTGCAGCAAGCTGGCATTGACTTGAGCCACGGCCGCAAAATTATCCGCCAACTCAGATGGCATAGCTCCAAAGTAAGCCAGGCGGGTGATGGAAATGCAAAGTCCCCACCGTCGAGCGCAAAAGTTCAACATGCCAAAGCGATCGAGTACCCCGCTTCTGGGCACAGCATGGCGATACAAGCGGATACGATCATCCACCGCAGTAAGAAATACGGAGGGTAGTATGCCGTTAATTAGCAGACGCTCCGATACGCGAGCCTGCATCTCCAACTCCGTCATGCCGGGCCGCAGGCTGATAAGCATTTCGGTTGCAGCATCGGCGACTCGCTGACCCAGCCAGCGATAGCGTTCAATTTCGCTGTTTGTCAGCGGAATGCGTAGTTGCTTTAAAGAAACGACTGGGAAGCCAAAGGCAGCATCATCCCCGGCCACTTTTCCTTCTCCGACTATCTTCTGGATAGCTGCTGGAACATCATTTGTGTGCCAGGGAAGAATGACAGGCGTATATCCAAGGTCCTGAAACTCCTCCGCCTCCAGTCGAGGAGCCTCATTGTTGGTGGTTATGTAATAGGACTTACCATCCCTCGTTAGCAAAAGACTTCCGATAGCAATCTCCCGCAACAGTCCCACGTGGAGATCGACTATTCCTGCAGTTGCCCAGGCAATATTTTCATGACGAGAAATCAACAGCGCATCCAGCTTCTGTTCTGTAAGAAACTTCTGCACGACGCGTTCTTTGTGAAGAAGTTCCGAGCGCCGCCCCGTGGTTGTGGGTAACTGCTCTGTGATTCTTTCTCCTACGACGCCTCTCAAGTTCGACTCCAATCTGCTGAATACGTTTCGGCTCTACAAAACCTAATCGTTCAAGAGTAGCTTTTATATACTCAAATCAATTCTGCACTTCACCTATCGTTCTGGGGGCGCGGTACTGCCTCCCCAGGACGAACAATGCGAGCGTGCCCATCAACGGCATGAATGCAATTAATACAAACACCGGTTTATAAGATACGTGGTCCACCAGTACGCCGGTGAGCAGAGGAAATAGCAAGCCGCTTAGACCACCGGCGACTCCGGTCAGACCTGTTGCACGACCCACGGTTTTGTCTGGAAATAAGTCTGTAACAGCTCCGAACATATTGGCTGAAAGAAAGTTATTTGCGAGGGTAGCAATCCCAATCATCAGCAGAGCTGCGAGTGCGGTATTTAGATACGGCACCATCAGGCTGGTTATACATAGAATGCTGCTGCCATACATGGTTATCTGTCGCACTGTGTAAATCTTCAGATTTTTCTTTTGCAGCCAGCCTGCTGCCCATCCGCCAAAAATTCCGCCCGTATTTCCCATGAAAAATGGAATCCAGGCCAGAACGCCAACTTGCGTCAAAGACATATGGCGAACACTGTATAGGTAGCTCGGGATCCAATACCAATAAAACTGCAGGACGGGCCCAATTAAAAATCGGCAGGCCATCACCGCCCATACAGAAGATTGGCGCAGTAAATCTGATAGCGGCGTCTGAGCTTCCGCGTCTGTAGATAAAGGAGCCTTCTCGCGCGGATAAATAAACCACCACAGCGGGACCCAAAGAATCCCAAGAAACGCCGGCACCAGAAAAGCTGTCCTGAACCCGTATCGCTCCAGTAAAAACACAATTAGCGGGGGAGCGAGCGTTGCGCCAACCATGCTTCCGCTATTGAAAATTCCAATGGCAAGCGTGCGCTGGCCGTGCGAAAAAAAGCGGGAAACAGCCTTCATCCCTCCGGAGTAATTTCCGCATTCTCCGGTGCCCATCCATAGCCGCGTCGCACCCAGTTGAAAGCCAGTTTTAGTGAAGACCTGCGACCCGGTTGCCGCAGACCACCATAGCACCGCAGCGGTCAACCCCAGTCGCGCACCGATGCGGTCCATCAGCCACCCCATCGGGAACTCTCCTGACATCATTCCAAATTGAAGCGCTGCGACAATTCTTCCATAGGCTTCGTTTGACAGGTGATAGGTAGCACGCAGGACAGGTGCCAAGACCGACAATGTCTGTCGGTCGATAAAGTTGATGACTGTTATGGAAAAAATTAGTCCGAGGATGAGCCATCTTCGTTGGGAGGTTTGTTCGGGAGCCGAGTGGACAATGTCCTCCTCGAGCGCGGATCGACTTCCAGACAATGCTACCTCCAGCCCAACTCATCGCAGCGGCTCGGTATCTATCAACCGCATCTGGTTATATGCTGTGCTTTGCAGAAAAATATATCCACGCAATTTTAGCGACTACACGCCCGGTTTCTGGATCCGCAATAATATCACTCCATGTTCCGGTACGATAACAGTGTAATCGCCATTCAAAGTCCCAATATCTTTGTGTTTCCATAGATCGCGTGCCACTGCTTTCCCCTGCCAGCCGATCTTTTCCAGGTTCAAAGTCATGTTTGCAGGGTGGCTGGTTCGATTGAACAAGCCAACTGCTATTGCGCCGTTTTGCAAGGGCTTTGTCCACACTTCCAAGGGGCCCGCAGCATATGCACGATCGCCCTGCTTGCCCAGTGGATCTTGATCGACTGCAATGACTTCTCTGTTCAGCAGAATACTTTTTGTTTCGGGTGTCATGTTCGACAGATCGTTGCCTGCAATTAGTGGCGCTGCCAGAATCGCCCACAGGCTGAAATGTGTGCGGTACTCGTCAAAGTGCATACCCCCATTGCCTACTTCGAGGATGTCAGGATCATTCCAGTGCCCGGCGCCTGCATAACGGGAAAGACCCGCTTCTCGAAAGCCGATGGAGGTCATACGGCCATAGGTATCGTCGATATCACCCGTTGTCCTCCATAGATCTCCGCCAACCTGAGGACCCCATTCCCATACTTTCCCCCATCCATACTGGCACATGCTAAAGACGATCGGGCGGCCAGTGTTGAGCAGGGCCTGGTGCATTTTCTGATAGGCGGTAACCATCAGCGCGTCTGATTTGTGTAAGTCGCCGCCGGATTCCTGCTCCATGATCTTATGGAAACTGCATAGGTCATATTTCAGATAATCCACTCCCCATGCAGCGAACATTTTTGCATCCTGCGCTTCGTATCCGTAGCTGGCGACTGCACCTGCGCAGGTCTTTGGCCCTGGTCCGGTGTACATGCCAAACTTCAATCCTTTAGAGTGGATGTAATTCCCCAACGCTTTCATGTCGGGAAAGTTGTTGTTCGGGTGCAGCACTCCGGCAGCGTCTCGGTATCCTTCCCAACCCCCGTCGATGTTGACGTAGACATAGCCTGCATCGCGCATTCCAGACGCTACCAGCGCATCTGCCTGGGCACGGACTGTAGCGTCCGATATGTCATGTTTGAAATGGTTCCATGTGCTCCAACCCATCGGCGGAGTGGGAGCTAAAGCTGCTGATTGGGCGAATACGCTTCCTATGCCGGCAATCAAGAAGACAACGGCTTGAATAAGTACGCGATTCTTCAAGATATTCATACTCCTTGGCAAGGTTGGCTTGTAGGTCTGGAAAGTTTTATCCAAGTCTGTCATGCCAGGGCCGCGCAGCCTTCAGCACTTCATTAACATTCCTGATGTTTTCCGCGCCCTTTGTGTTGAGCCACTCTTTTAAGGCAGCGGGGCCATCTTTTACAAAGGCGGGAACTCCATCCTGCCAGGTTGCGCGTCCACAGAGAACGCCATTGAATTCGATTCCGCACTCTGCGGCAAACTCCAGAGTTTCAATAAATGCCGGGCTGCTGACTCCAGCCGATAGATAGACAAAGGGCAATTGTGTGGCCTCGGCTGCTGTGCGGAAATATTCTGCTGCTTTGGCTTTTGTATAGACCGCTTTGCTCTGACATGCACGAGTCCCTTCCACAAACTGTATTTGCACTGGGACTTCCACCTTCAAAACGTCGGCCATATATCTTTCCTGGCTGAATTCCTTAATGGAGCGGATTACGATCTCCGGCTTGCGTGCGGCGTAGGCTGGTCCCTTTTCATCTTCACCGTGCACATCGTATCCAACGAACTCCAGAAACAATGGGATGTCGTGTGCCCGGCATTCTGCGCCAATCCTTTCTACCCATGCGTGTTTCTGGTCGTTGACCCAGGTTTTTTCAAAAGGAGTGTAGTAAAGGAGAATCTTGATCGCATCCGCGCCGGCTTCTTTCAGGCGCAACACAGACCATCCTTCCGTCGCGGTCGGCAGGCGTTCCGGATGATCAACGCTATATCCAGCCTTTTCATAAGCCAGTAGCAACCCTTTACCATTACGGTACTTGGTTGCAGGCAGGCCATATTGCACATCCAGGAGAATGGAGGAGGCGTGTTTCGTAAGCGCCTCGGTGACCAATTCCTTGAATTGAACCACCATTGCTTCGGGTGGTTCTTCCACTTTCATTTCTTTTGTCAGCATCGCTTTTAGTAGACCGCGCTGATCCATTGCTGCGGCAGCGATAACGCCACGTGAATCTGAAACAGCCTTTAGTCCTGCCGATTTTCCAGGTGTGAGTTTCCTTGACATGAATATTTTCTCCCGCGAACGCAACCATCTGTCGAAGTTCGATGTTCATCATCTCTCATATAGAAAGATCACCGATGTGTACGGAATTTACTGGATCTCTGTAAGATTGAGCATCTCAGGCAACTCGATGAGTTCGCCGATAAATATATGGTTACATGGGGATAGATGTCAATCGATTGCGAAGGATTAGTTGTTGAGAATCCTGCAATCACAAGTATGGACGAGTATGGAAACCTCTGCGTATCATACGTTTACTTGACAATCGATAACAATAGATTGTACTCTGCCTCTGCTGTGTTCTGTGCTTTGCAAAGGCGCTGGAGTCTATCTACGGAAACCCTCCATTCGTTCGACTGACTGTTCGATTTCGATCGGATAACCAGGCAACCGGAGCAATCACATCAGGGCATGCCGACTCCCCGCTTACATTTGGACCGGCAAAATGCAGGGTGGAATTGGAGCAGACAGGATGAGTTCGCAGAATTTACTCGTCATTCAAGGCGGCGGTCCCACTCCGGTTCTGAATGCCACTTTATCGAGCATTCTTATCGAGTCCTTGCAACAGAAAAAAATTGGACGGGTTCTCGGCGCAAAGTCTGGGATAGCGGGTCTGGTTCGGGGAGAGGTCGTTGATCTGAGTGGGTTGCCACGCGAAGAACTGAACCGGCTGCGGATAAGTCCGGGGGCCGCTCTCGGATCTTCCAGATCCAAACCGTCGTCGGCGGATATGGACCGCATCGTTCAAAGCCTGCGCAATCTCTCTGTGAGATACGTCCTGTTTATTGGGGGCAATGGCACTATGCGCGGCGCGCAGGCGGTCAGCGAGTACTGCCACGATTCCAACTACCAGACCCAGGTCATCGGAATCCCAAAGACTGTCGATAACGATATCGCCGTAACCGACCGTTGCCCGGGATACGGCAGCGCCGCGCGCTACGTTGCGCAGGCTGTCCGCGACCTCGGCATGGATGTGTCCTCACTGCCGCAACCCGTATCAATCTTTGAAACCATGGGTAGAAGCGTGGGCTGGCTGGCCGGCGCTTCCGCTGCCGCCAAAATGGATGGAGATGATGCGCCACATCTCGTATATCTGCCCGAGCGCCCCTTTGACACTGAGACATTCCTCTTGGACCTGGATCGTGTCATCACCAGAATCGGTTGGGCCATCGTCGTTGTCTCAGAAGGCATCCGCAACAAGGTTGGCGAACTGGTGTATGAGACTGCTGACCCATCCCAAGTGGATGCGCTGAAGCGGCCATTACCCGGTGGGGTCGGTCAGCATCTGGCTGGAGTCGTTGCGCAGCGGTTGAAGATTCGTTGCCGCACAGAAAAGCCTGGACTGATTGGAAGGTCTTCCATGCTGCATGTATCTTCTCAGGATCTAGAGGACGCTGAGGCCGTCGGCCAGGCTGGTGTACAGGCGCTTGTAGCTGGACATACCAACCAGATGGTATCTCTTCGCCCCCTGGGCGTCGCTGGAAATGCAGAGTGCGATCTCGTCCCGTTGACTGAGGTCGCGGGCAGGGAGCGGCCCATTCCGGCTGCATGGCTTACTGAAACCGCTATGTCAGTCAATGAAGGCTTTCTCGATTATGTTCGCCCGCTGATTGGTAATTTGACCCAGTATCATTCGCTGCTCAGGTTCAGCCTGAACACATCCGGAGTTTCCTAGTTATGCAAAAGTCTCCCCATAGTCATGCCCAGGGTAATCTCGGCGTGCTTGTCCTTGGGCGTAAACGTCCCGGCTTCGACCAGGAATGGAACCAAATCATCTGCCGCCGCAGCCTGGCGACGCTTGCGGAACTTGGCTTTGCCTGCATCGGGGCCGACAGTCCAGTAGTGGATGACCAAACCCTTCACACTGCACTGCAACAGATTCAGCAGGCCGGATGCGATGCACTGCTAGTGCTCCAGCCTTCGATTGGAAATGGTCAGCTGGCGTTGACAATCTCGCAGCTTTGGCCGAATCCTGTTGTACTGTGGGCCACAGCGGAAAGACCCGGCGACGGAAAAGTTAGTTCCTGTTCACTGGTTGGCCAGCACCTGTGGGCCTCGGTTCTTCGTCAGGCGGGACATCCATTCGAGTTCGTCTATGGAGACGATGAAAAACCGGAAATCCGCGCCGAACTTGTACGCGCCATCGCTCTCTGCCGCACATTTCGCTACCTGCATCATGCAAAGGTCGGTGTGGTCGGAACCCACGTGCCTGGATTCATCGATCTTGCCGCGGATCCATTTCTATTGCGCCGAAAGATTGGCATTCAACTACATCCGCTCAGTCTTCCACAATATATAGACCGCGTGCGCTCTATTCCGGAAGCGGCTGTGGCGAAAGACGTCGAGAAGGTGCGTGCCCTGGGACTGCGAACGGTTGATGTCGCAGAAGATGCTTACGATATCAATTCCCGTTGCTATCTTGCCATGCTGGAGCTAATGCAGGAAGAAAGTCTGAATGCGTTGGCACTCCAATGTTGGCCGGAGATTCCTAACATGCTTGGCCAGTGGCCCTATCTCGCCGTATCGCGGCTGAGCACTGCCGGATACGCGGTTGCAATCGAAGGGGATGCCGATGGTTCGATTGCCAGCCTGATGGGATCGTCGCTTGGCATCGGCCCCGGTTTTTTAACCGACTGGCTGGAACACGACCAGTCGACCATTCTTTTCTGGCATCCCGGCATGGCGCCGCTCGACATGTGTCACGCTGCCGGTAGCGGGCAGGGTCCCACGCTGGGTGCGCACTTCAACGTCGTCAAGCCATTAGTGGTGGACGGTCAGCTGCAATCCAATCAGGCAGTCACGGTCTCCCGCCTGTGGCGTTGCGATAACGCGTATCACATGACTGCGTTCGAAGGCCGCTCCATTCCACCTCGGCGCAACATCACCGGCAACAGTATGTTGGTAGAGGTTGCCGACGGAGATGTTCCCACTCGCTTCGACAAGCTGCTGCACGCCGGAATGCCGCATCACGTTTTGATCCACTTTGGAAATCATGCGAAAACGTTCCGTCGCCTGGCGAGGTTGCTGCAAATTGATTGGCACCAATAACGTGCGCGTACTGGGACCGTGGAGGGAGGCTTCCTTGAGATTTGTATCGAATACGACAAATACAGCGTATGAGGATGAATCTCTTGGGATGTGCAAAATGTTTGGATCGATTAAAAATTCTGCCGGCGAGGCAAACTCATGAAGGCTCGTGTTGCGCGACATCATGTACGAGAAGAAATTCAGCGGCGCATTCTTTCCGGTGAAAGCAAACCTGGCGAACGATTGAGTCAGCAAAGTCTCGCCAAGGAACTGGGCGTCGCGCAGGGAGCAGTACGGGAATCACTGTTGGAGCTGCAATGGCTGGGTCTTGTCGAGTCCGTCGATCATCTGGGAGTTTTTGTCGGCGATCTCGATGTGTCAAGAATCTGCGAAGCCTATCAGATTCGAGAGGTCCTCGAAGGCATGGCCGCGCGCCTGGCCTGTAACCACGCGGGGCGCGCGGACATTGCAGAGCTGCGGTTGATGGCGGACAAAATTTTTGATCTAGCCCATGAAAACAAGCCGGAGGAGATGGGTACGCTCGATCGCAAGCTGCATTTTCATGTTATTGAACTGTCACGCAACGGCATACTGGTGCGCCTGGCAGAGACATATCGAGTGCTCGGTATGACGGTGCGGGCCTCGCGCGAACCGCAGATTATTCATGAGGAACATCTCCGCATCATCGCGGCCATTGAACACAATTCCGCCGAAGAGGCAGAGCGGGTGGCTCGTGAGCATGTTGCGGGTGCACGGCAGATGATTGAGAACCAGGCCAGGCTGGGTAAGTTCGTTCCCAAGTGGGTTGGTTGACCGCTATCGCGTGTTTTGTGTCGCAGAATAAGGCCAGTTTTGTAAAGGTTCGGATCAAAGAATGGACGAAGCAAAGAAAAAACTCTACGGGTCCTATATAGATGGCAAGTGGCTCACCTCTGGTCCCGAACTGGAGGTAGTAAACCCTGCTACGGAGCAGCCGTTTGCCCGCGTTTTCGCAGTCGGTAAAGAACATGTTCAGAGCGCGTTGCGCGCAGCTGAGGCCGCCTTTCCGGCATGGCGTGCGCGGACTGCGAAAGATCGCGGGATACTGCTGCATCGGGTGGCCGATGGGTTGAAAGAGCGCCGAGATGAAATTGCTCGAACCATTACGCTGGAGAACGGCAAGCCTCTGGCTCAAAGCAAAGGCGAGGTCGATATGTCCGAAGACCACCTGCGCTGGTTCGCCGAAGAGGGCCGCCACTCCTATGGAAGAACAATCCCCCACCAGATACTCGGTAAGCGGCATCTGATCGTCAAGACTCCCATTGGTGTGGTCGGTGCGATTGCTCCCTGGAATTTTCCTCTCGTACTTTCCGTCCGCAAAGTGGCGCCTGCTCTGGCAGCGGGTTGTCCCGTAATTCTCAAGCCCGCATCGCAGACTCCTTTATCCGCGATTGCGCTCGCAGAATGTATGGAGTTTGCTGCTGTTCCCAGCGGCGTTTTTCAGCTAGTGATCGGAAACGCGCCGATGATCGCCGATGTATTTCTGACCAGTTCGATTTGCAGAAAGATCAGCTTTACCGGTTCCACCCGCGTAGGCCAGGAACTGATTCGTGGAGCTGCGGGTCAGGTGAAACCACTCTCGCTGGAGTTGGGCGGTCACGCTCCGGTGTTGATTTTCGATGACTGCGATCTCGACCGTGCTGTTCGAGAAACCATCATTGCAAAATTCCGGAACACTGGACAGTCCTGCATCGCGGCGAACCGGCTCTATGTTCAAAGATCCATCTATAAAAAATTTATCGATAAATTTGTCGCGGAAGTCGAGCGCCTGAAAACTGGTCCCGGATCGGAAGACGGTATGGACGTGGGCCCGATGATCAGCCAACATGCGCTTGATGGAGCTTTGTCGCAGATTGAAGATGCTGTGCGGCGCGGCGGAAAAATTCTTGCCGGCGGCAAGCGTCTGCCGGGGACTGTCGGATATTTTCTCGAACCCACGGTCATTGAAGGAATGCAGGATAGCTCGTTGTGTATGACTGAGGAAACCTTCGCGCCCATTGCCCCTGTTACCAGCTTTGAAACCGAAGAAGAAGCCATTATGCGCGCGAACCATTCTCCCTATGGTTTAAGCGCATATGCCATGACGAGTGACATCGGTCGTATGTTCCGGCTGGCTGAAGGTATCGAGGCAGGCACACTCGGAATCAACGACGGAGCGCCTTCCGCGAGTCAAAGCCCTTTTGGGGGAGTGAAGCAAAGCGGGTGGGGAAGAGAACTTGGTATGGAAGGGTTGGAAGCATTCTTAGAAACCAAGCATGTTTCGATCGGTGGAATCTGAACTTGAAAGTAGCTGCAATAAAAACGAAAGAAGGCCAGAAAAAATGATTCATTTTCTAGTACACGATGTATCGGACGACGTGGCCGTGGCGGTCGTGGATATCGCTGCTGATTCCGACTGCACAGGACGCAACCTGACAACCAACCAACCGCTCCAGGCAAAGGTATTGGAGAAGATCCCTCTGGGACACAAGTTGGCACTCAAGGATTTTGCGGTCGGAGATTCAGTCACCAAATACGGTTGTGTGATTGGCAAGGTGGTGCAACCGATTCACGCGGGCCAGTGGGTTCACGTTCATAACTTGAAGACGAAAAGGTGGGCTTGACTATGGCTAAGCATAAGATTTTTGCATATCGCCGTGAAAACGGACGAGTGGGCGTTCGAAATTACGTGGCTATTTTGCCCGTCGATGACATCTCCAACGCGGCGTGTGAAGCGGTTGCGAACAATATCAAAGGGACGCTGGCGCTTCCACACGCGTATGGTCGTCTGCAATTCGGGGAAGATCTGGAACTGTTCTTCCGCACCATGATTGGGATTGGCAGTAACCCGAATGTGGCCGCCGTGATTGTGATCGGCATCGAGCAGGGCTGGACGCAGCGCATAGTAGACGGCATCGCAAAGACAGGCAAGCCGGTTACGGGGTTTTCCATCGAAGGCAACGGCGATATCCGTACCATTTCCGAAGCCTCTTATCAGGCGAAGGAATATGCGCAGTGGGCCTCGGAGCTTCAACGCAGCGAATGCGACTTGAGCGAGCTCTACATCAGCGTCAAGTGCGGAGAGTCCGACACTACCACAGGTCTCGCCAGTTGTCCGGCGGTGGGAAATGTCATAGATAAACACTGCGAAGCTGGCGGCGTGGCTTCCTTTGGGGAGACCAGCGAGTTGACAGGCGCGGAACACATCGTGTCGGCCAAGGCCGCAAATGAGGCCGTGCGAAAAGACTTTATGGCCGCGTTTGAGGACTACACCAATCTTGTCTTTAGCCAAAAGAAGGATGATCTCTCCGAGTCGCAGCCAACCAAAGGCAATATCGCCGGTGGTCTGACAACCATCGAAGAAAAGGCGCTTGGCAATGTGGAGAAGCTTGGCAAGCGGACAAAATTCGTCGGGTGCCTCAAGCCTGCGGTTGCGCCGACCACCCCTGGCTTGTGGTTTATGGATACTTCCAGCGCCGCCGCCGAAGCCGTCACCCTTTGGGCTGCTTCTGGAGCTGTCATCCATTTGTTCCCAACCGGGCAGGGAAACGTGATTGGCAATCCGATTGAGCCGGTCATTAAGCTCACGGGCAATCCCAAAACCGTCGCCACCATGAAAGAGCACATCGATCTGGATGTCTCGAAGATCCTGCAAGGCGAGATGACCATCGACCAGGCCGGAGACGCGTTGATCGAAATTGTTGTCCGAACCGCGAATGGCAGACTGACGGCAGCAGAGGCGTTAGGGCACCGCGAGTTTGTACTGACAAAGCTGTATCGCAGCGCCTGACTTCACACGCAATAAGCTCGGCAGCATCGAAGAGATTCAATGACAAATGCATATTCCAAAGAGCAACTGGAAAGCCTGGCTGCAAGGCTGGCACAAGCCGTCGGTGTCCCGGCAAAGGACGCCGACGTTTTTGCCAATGCGCTGGTGGATGCGGAAATGCAGGGGACTTCAACTCATGGAATGTCCCGGCTCAATATTTATCTGCAACGAATCCAGTCGGGCATGATCGTGCCGGATGCCAGGTTGACAGTCGATCGTGAGTTTGGAAGTATTTTGAGTCTGGATGCCGGGAACGGGCTCGGTCAGGTGCAGGCGACAAAAGCCCTGGATATGCTGCTTCCATTAGCGAAAAAAAACGGTGTTGCCGCGGCAACGATCCGGAACTCGCAGCACTTTGGCGCTGTATCGTACTACTGCAATTTGGCTGCGGGACAAGGCTGTATCCTGTTAGCCATGACCAACTGCGAGCCGGCAATGTCGCCCGCAGGTGGTTCCCAGGCATTTTTCGGCACCAATCCCATCGCAGCATCTTTTCCCACCGGGAAGGGATTCAACGTAAAGATCGATATGTCCACTTCGATCATTGCGCGCGGCAATATCATCGCCGCACAAAAGCAGAATGCTTCCATCCCGCTAGGGTGGGCGCTGGACCGTGCGGGCCAGCCCACGACCAATGCAAAGGAAGCACTGCTCGGAACCGTGTTGACCATGGCCGGGCACAAGGGCTATGCGCTTGCCTTGATGGTAGAAATGTTCAGCGGTGTCTTATCCGGCGCCGCCATCGGTCCGCAGGTCGGCTCCATGTACAAGGATCTCGACCGCAAGCAAGATGTGGGTCATTTCTTCTGCCTTTTCAACATTGCAGCTTTCCTCGACTACGGTGAATTTATCAAGCGCATTGACCGGACGATCGACGACATCAAGGGATGCACAAAGCGTCCCGGCGTGGAAGAAATTCTCGTTCCTGGCGAACGCTCGGCCAGAAAAGTGCGTCAGGCCGCTGTCGAGGGGATTTTTCTTTCAAAAGAGACTGTGGTGGAACTCCAACAATGGTGTAGCCGTTTGAATGTTTCTTATGACCTGGATGAGGCACGTGGTTAACGTATGCGAGACATTCTGATTACAGAGAACATTCATGGAGCGGCCGTAGATGCGCTCAGTGCTAAGTTCGATGTTCTCTGCCAGCCAGATCTCTGGAAAGATTCGGCTGCGTTGCTCGCGCTAGTTAAAGAATTTCGCGCCATCATTGTGCGCAATCAAACGCAGGTCAACGCCGGACTTCTGGCTGCAGCGAAGAAACTTCGGGTCATTGGTCGCGCCGGTGTTGGGCTCGATAACATCGATGTCGCATCGGCGACCCAGGCAGGCATTCTGGTGAGCTGCACTCCCGATCAGAACGCGATCAGCGTCGCCGAGCTTGCAATTGGGCTGATGCTGTCCCTCGCGCGTTCAATTCCCGCAGCCAGCCACGATACCAAGGTCGGCCAGTGGAACCGTCAGCAATTTATCGGGGTTGAGCTTTATGGAAAGACGCTTGGAATAGTCGGTGCAGGAAAGATCGGCTATCTAACCGCTCGCCGCGCACAGGCATTTGGCATGAGGATCGTAGCCTACGATCCGTTTCTGAGTCAGGACAACGTGCTGCTCAGCGAACTCAACGCCGAACTAATCGACCTCGACGATTTGCTGTCACGGGCAGATATCGTTTCCTGCCATTTGCCTGCAACTCCGCAGACCATTGGCCTGCTCAAAGCAGTCCACTTTAACAGGATGAAACCCACGGCCTACTTCATCAATACGGCTCGGGGAGAAGTCGTCTGCGAGGCGGATCTGCTCGCAGCGTTACAAGCAGGGAAAATCGCCGGCGCTGCCCTGGATGTTCGCTCCGTGGAACCGCCCCATGCCGGGGAGCTGGAACGTATGCCCAGCGTGATCCTTACGCCGCATGTTGCCGCATTTACCCGGGAGGCCCAGGATCGTGTCACCAAAGCCATCTGCGAAGATGTTGCCCGTGTGCTTGATGGAAAGCCTGCTCTCAACGCTGTCAACGGGAATCAAATAGCGAAGCGCTCCTGATTTCCGAAGCAAATAAAAAGGAGCGGACTGTGTTTACAGTCCGCTCCTTTTTATTCAGCATTGAATCTGGATTAGAACATCAGCTTCAATGCAAACTGGAAGACGCGCGGAGAACCGGCATTGCTTCCCGTTCCAGATGCAACGGTTCCCGTGATCTGGCCGTACGTGCCAGAAGAGATTGAGTTCTGTGGATTCGCCAGGTTTGTGTGGTTCAGAGCATTGAATGCCTGCGCCTGAAATTGGGCTTGAAAGCGGGAAAAGTGGAATATGTCTTTGAAAACCGAAAGGTCAACGTCTTCATAGCCGGGGCCCCGAAGGCTGTTGCGGCCCACGTCTCCGAAGGTTCCAACTGCTGCGGGAACGAATGCCGCAGTGTTGAAATATTCCTTGATTCTGCTTACATGCGCTGGACGCGCAGGGTTGCCCACTTGATCCGCGTAGTCGTTGCCAATGCCCGACAATGACCGGTCGGTGCCGCTGACAACATTGAACGGCATTCCTGTCAGCAGCGTTGCGATCGCATTTACTTGCCAGTCGTTCACGACCGCACTCTTCCATCTTTGAACATTGAAGCGCGGAACAAGATAGTTTGCGGACAAGACATAGCGAATGGTTTGGTCGAAGTCGGCCGGCCCGCGGCCGCTCTGCAAATTGAATGGGTTCGGCGGCCCGGCAGTTCCCTCGGTAGCGCTTGAATTGTTGTCGATTGTTTTCGACCAGGTAATGTTTGTCAGCAGTGTTAACCCGTTTTGCTGGCGTCGAGTCACATTGACCTGTAATGAATTGAATCCCTCATATTCATACGACTGTGCCAGCTCGACTGCGCCCAGTCCCGGATACAGACGCCGGGAATTTTCATTGCCGACGGTGGAACATGCGGTAGGTGGGTTGCCACACAGGCCAGGTATATAAACTGCCGGGTTGAATTGCCGGGAGCCCATAATGTGTACGCTGTGATTCCCAACATAGGCCATCGACAACGCCGTCTTGTTGCCGAACTGCTGCTCGAACGTGACGTTGTAGTTCTGCGTGTAATTTACCTTGGATTTAGGATCGAGCAAACCGCCGGAAACCGGCAGCTCGAACTTGTAATTGGCAAAATCCCCCGGGGAGACGTGCGCCCGTGGAAAGGGATCTCCACCTGGATAACCGGCATAAATGTTGTCCCATGCCGGTGGTGGCGCCGGATAGGTCAGATACAGGTCAACTGGCTGCATTGCATCGGTTCTCTGATACAGCAGTCCCTCTGGAAACCCATAAAAGACTCCATAGGCGGCACGAATAACTCGCTTTCCGTTGCCGCCAAGGTCCCATGCAAAACCCACCCGCGGGGCAAAGTCCTTCCAGTTCGATTGATAGATCGTCGAGGCCACGCCTTTGTCGCCATTGAAGACAAGGCCTTGCGGTGCGCCAGGAGCGACAGTCGATTGAACTCCCGCCTCGAACCCAACCAAAGTGCCATTCAGATCATGGGCAGGTAGCCAGGGGTCCCACCGCAGGCCGGCATTGATGGTTAGCACCCTGGTTGCTTTCCAGTCATCCTGCACATATAGCGAAGGCCGGTTTTCGCGGAGGTACGCCTTGCGTCCATTGTCCTGGAAGAACTGCGATTCCAGCCCTAGATAGAAGTCGGCAAGCGCCGAACCGCTTTTGGTGGTCCCGCTAGGCAGCGTAGCGCCCGCAGGAGCGGCAGTCCGCTCGCCGTTGAACGTGTTATCGCCGGGCGTGTAGGAGAAATCGTCCATATCGATTCGGTCGCGCTCATACTCAGCCCCGAAGCTGATGGTATGAGTGCTCAGCACCTTTACCGCTGATGCTTTGTAGTCGAACGAGGTCGAATCCTGCGTCAGAGCACCACCGGAAAAGACATTAACAAAACCTGAAATGTTGGCGCGTATACCAGGGAAAATCGGGACAGTTGTGCCCAGTGGCACATTTTGTCCCAGGTCCTGCAGGGACTGCAATCCGGGCGCGACTGGAATCTGCGTTCGGGCAAAACGGCCCGCGCTCACAGAAAACGTGGTTGTAAAGGTTGGGCTGAAGATTTGTGTGTCCGTAATAATGGCGGACTGATTACGAAATTTGTTTGCCGCATAAAACCCCAGTGGCGCGTTAAAAGCCCGCTGAAAATTGTCCTGGTTGTAAAAATATCTCCCAATTAGATGATTGCTTTGGCTGACGACCTGGTCGATCTTGGCGAGGTATTGCGTGTTGTCAATGTTGGAATTGGAAGTTGAATTGAAGACCCCCGTTGTAGGGTTCGACGCCAGAGGCACAAAAAATGCCTTCGCTAGCTTGCCCGATAGAGGATCGATCGGTGTGGTGATTATGTTGCCGGCATACGGCTGCCCGGTTGCCGGATTGTAGATGGCGATTCCCTTTGCCAGCAGTGCCGAAAAGTTTCCATTTAACTCTGCCGCAGTCGGCACTGTGATCGAGATTGGGTTCGGCGACGACCGTTGTTGCAAATCTTCCGCCGCGAAGAAAAAGAAGGTGTGGTCTTTTTTGATTGGCCCACCGACCGTTCCGCCAAACTGGTTCAACTTGAAGGGTGGCACGGTCTGCTGGAAATAATTTTTGGAATTCAAAGCGGTGTTGCGTAGAAACTCATAGGCCGATCCGTGCAGGTGGTTCGTGCCTGAGCGGGTAGACAGTTGCACCAAGGCGCCAGCGCCGCCATACTCCGCACTGTAGTTGGAAGATTGGATAGTGAATTCCTGAAGTGCATCCGGGTTGGGAAGGATCGGAACGGAGTCGAAGAAGCGGTCGTTGTAAACAGCGCCATCCAACTGGTAATTATTCTGCGTCGCGCGCAGGCCGTTCACGCTGAGCCCCGTATTATCCTGCTGTCCGGACTCGGTTCCGGTGTTCGTCAGGACTGTGCCAGGGGTCAATGCCGTCAACTGCAGTGCGTTCCTTCCATTCAGAGGAAGGTCCTGCATTTGTTTTTGATCGACTGAGGTCTGAATGCTGGACGTGTCGATCTGAATCAGCGGCGCACCGGATGTGACTTCCACAGACTGAGTGGACGAGCCGACAGCCAGCGAGATCTGCAGAGCGAGTGTTTGGCCGGTCAACAGTACGGTACCTTGCCGTTTCTGTGTTTCGAAACCCTGTTTGCCAATCTCGAAGTTATAGGCGCCGATCGGCAAATCTGGAAAGACGAAAATACCGTCTCCGTTGGTCAGTTCTGTACGGGCCAGCCCCGTGCCCGTATTGGTGGCCGTAACCGACGCTCCCTGAATGATTGCTCCGCTTGCATCCTGGACAGTGCCGCGAATGCTGCCAACAGCTTGGGCATGGAGCCTGGATACTCCGCAGATGAGTACCAGGAACGCGGCTACTCCGATGATGAATTTGCGTATTTTTGAAACCATAGTGTTCTGTCTTCCTTTCGTTTCACTGACCCACAAAGGTTTTGATTCAGGCACTCCAAAAGCATTTGATATATGCAACTGCAAAATGCGCAGCGAAAAAGTTTTGCGATGAAACCACTGCCTACGTTAGCTCTTTCGGTGTTACTAGCTTGTGCGACCAGTAAGATTGCAGCGCCATTTGAACCGGCAGGGAAGCCTCAATTCCGGCACGAACCGGAGCATTGACCTTTGCCCCTGAAATGACCGCATCCAGAAAGTTCTTTGTGTGCGCGCGCTCCAGGCTTTCTGTCGAATTCACGCGTACTGCCTCACCTTCGTTTGGGGTGAAGGTATAGCCTTCGCGCGAAAGGTCCAGTGTTCCCTGGGTCCCTTCAAAAAACACAGAAGGATGATCGTTGCGTATGGGAAGCACGGAAGACTCGAAATTGAAATTCCAACCGTCATATTGCACGATCGCGCTGACTGTGTCCGGATTCACCCGTCCATCGTGCAGTTTGTAAATCCCACCCAGTGCTACAGCGTTTTCAGGGTTCGGATTGTCAAGCATCCACTGCGCGACATCGACCCAGTGCGTCATAATGTCGGCGAGCAGTCCGTTGCCGTAGTCCGGGAAATAACGCCACGCCGTATAGCGGACTGTTTCATATGGCACGCGCGGTGCTGGTCCTTCGAATAGCGGCCAATCCAGCCCGGCGGGCTTCGGCTTGTTGACAATGTTTCGGCACTGCCAGGGAAAGTTGTGCCACACCGCGCGGACCAGTACCACGTCCCCTAGTTTCTTCTGCCCGAATATCTCGCGCTTAGCCTGGGAATAGTGCGAGCCGCTGCGTTGCTGCATCCCACACTGCACAATCCGTTTGTATTGCTTCTCTGCGTCCAGCAGCTTCGTGCGTTCGTCCCAATGGTGCAGTGTCGGTTTTTCCAGGTACACGTCTTTACCCGCTGTCATGGCTGCTGTGGCGATGGTCACGTGCAGGTGGTCTGGGGTAGAGATCAGCACAGCATCGACATCCTTTTGCGCCAGTAATTCCTGGTACGGGACATAGGAGTGCGGCCTCACGGCATCTTTCGGAAGCCGGGCAAGAAAATGCGACGTCATCGCGTCGTAAATATCGCAGACCGCAACAATCTGCACCCGCGGATCTGCCAGAAACCCTCCACTCACAATCGCTCCGCGCCGTCCCAGCCCAATTACGCCGAGTCCTACCCTGTCATTCGCTCCCAGCACGCGCGCGTAGGAGTGTGCGCTCATAGCCGCCGCCGTTGCTGTCCCCGTATACAAAAATTCGCGCCGGTTCATGCGGAAAATGCTCCCTGCATTGCCTTGAAGGCTGGTTCCATATACTCTTTGCCGTGCTTCACGCCATCCAGTCGTTCTTCCTCATTCAGCACCCAGCCGCGCCAATGCACCTGTTTCAGAATTGTGGCTACTTCGGCAAGCGGAAATGTTCCTTCTCCAAGCACGACCTGGCTGCCATTCTTGTAATCGCGCAGGTGAAGTCCCCGGATACGCGCATAATGCTTGTGCACAAATGCGGGTACGTCCGTTCCGCCCTGATAGGCGTGACCGCAATCAAGCAGAAACGATACGTATTCTGGATCAGTTTCGGCATACAGCGCTGCCAGTTCGCCGAGCTTGGACTGGGACTCCTCTGCCGTCTCGTTGTGATACAACAGTGGCAATCCCACGCTCTTGCTGTATTTTCCTGCGGCATTCAGTCCTGCAATTTTGTGTTTCAGTTGGTCTTTGTTCCCAGCCGGCGCTCCACTGAAAATCAAATGCCGCGCCCCCAGCGATACGCCACCCGGAGCAATTTTTTCGTACAGCGAAGCCGGCGCAATATTAGTTACAGGATCGTAACCGTGGCCCGGCAGAAATACATGGATCCCGAAAAAGACGAGTCCCGTTTCTTCAATCTGCTTCCGTGCATTTTCCGGAGAAGGGAACTGGCTCATAACGTTGCCGAAGCCAGTCTCAAAACCTGTATAGCCAATCTGACGAATCTGGGTAAGTACTGCCTGAAAAGTGTCGAAATGCCTCGGATCGATCGCCCATGCGTTCGTCTGCGCGCCAAAATTAAATTCTGGCCGGCGTTTGGCGGTTTGTCCGAATGCGGAGGATAGACCCAGAGTTGGCAGAGCTCTGCTGGCTGTCATTGCTGCAAATGCTCGTAAAATCTGTCGTCTGGTTACGTCCGCATTCCGTGAATAGGTTGTCATTCCAGTACCGGTTTTCAGCTACTTGTCTCCCGGTCGTGGATTATAAGCACGCGTGAAAATGATTGTCAATCGATAGTTATAGATAGCTATAGATTGCCATATCTCGCTAATTTTATTGACTTTGCAAAATAAGCAGTCCTGAAAATAGAAGGCTTAAACTGATTGGGAGTCGTGGGGTCACAAAAATTAATACCGGTATCTGGTATGGCTCTGTAAATTGCAGCGGAGCTTGCTACGAACCAAGCCGCGCAACATTGAAATGTCTGCTTTTTCTGTATTTCGTTAGGAATCACGAAACAGATAGCCGTGTGCCAGATCGGTAAAGCTTTTTATTTGTTGCTCTGTCCATTCAGGACCGCGGCCAAGTTCGGCGGCCAATAGAGCGCCGACTCGCGGGGCAGCTTCGATTGCGGCGCGTGCATCCAGAAACAGCGCGCGGGTACGCCGGGCAAGAACATCTTCCACTGTGCGCGCCATCTCATTCCACGCCGCCCAGACAACCTCGCTTTCGCGGTAGGGAAGTTTCTCGTGCAGCTTTGCTCCCAGTTCCGGCCGCTCTACGATCAAACCTTCAAGGAACTCTCTATCGCTGCCATAGACGGAAAAGGCGTCATCCCCTGGAGAATCGGAAGCCGCAGGCTCAGTCCAGCCATGCAAGTGGAGATTGGCAGTCTGGGATCTGCGGGACGGAAGCCCTCCAGCTTCGGCGGCTACATCGACCGTGTCTTCTCCCATGCGTCGATACGTGGTCCATTTGCCTCCCAGCACCGTCACCAAACCGGTAGGCGAGACCAGCACGGAATGTTCACGGGAAAGGGCAGCTGTCGATCGTGCTCCCTGCTTGCGGACCAGCGGACGCAGCCCAGACCACATACTCAGGATCTCCTCCGCTTTCGGCTTGCGTCCCAAATAGAGTTCGATCTGCTCCAGCAGAAAACTTCGTTCCACGGGCAGAGCGCGTGGCTCTATGGAGGGCCCGGAGACCGGTTCATCCGTTGTGCCGACCACCACTGCCCCATGCCACGGAATTGCAAATAGAACGCGCCCGTCCACTGTGCGCGGAACCATCAGCGCATCGGTGCCGGACAGAAAGGTTTTCGGCAGAACGAAATGTGTACCTTGGCTGACCGCCAGAAGCGGGGGCGCATTCGGTTCATCAAGCGACCGCAGTGCGTCGGAAAAAACACCGGTCGCATTGACGACGACTTTCGCCTGGACATTGAAATGCGTACCTGTTTCGCGGTCTTCTGCTGTTACACCGACAACTCTTCCGCCTCGTTCCATCAGCTTGTGCACTCGTGCCTGGTTCAGCGCAATGCCACCGCGGTCTTCCAGAGTCAGCGCCAGCGCCAGAGCCATGCGTGCATCATCGAACTGGCCGTCGTAATACTGAATGCCACCCTTCAAATGCCGGATGCCCAGTCCGGGCAGCGCCCGCAGCGTTTCCGCTGTCGAGAGCACGCGTGATTTGCCGAAGCTCGCGCGACCCGACAATGCGTCGTAAACCTTCAGCCCGGCTCCATAGAAGGGAATTTGCCAAAGCATTCCCGCCGGAATAATGAAGGACTGGCGATGGACCAGATGCGGTGCGTTCTGCAACATGCGCCCGCGTTCCTGCAACGCTTCCAGCACCAGCGAAATATTGCCCTGCTGTAAATAACGCACCCCCCCATGCGCCAACTTGGTGCTGCGGCTGGATGTGCCTTTGGCGAAATCGTCCTGCTCCAGCAACAGCGTGCTATAACCGCGTGTTGCCGCATCAAGCGCGGTGCCCAGCCCCGTCGCGCCGCCGCCGATCACCACTACATCCCATATTTTTTCTGCACCGAGCTGCCGGAGAGCCTGTTCACGATTCATACGTTCAATTTCTCAACTTCTTTTCAGAGATAAGTGCATTACAGAATGGAATCGGGACCGTATCCAGCTTGCGTCCATGTGCGCGTGCTTTGGATGGCCTGTTTCCAGGCGGCTAATTTGCTTTCTCGCTGAAGGGTATTCAGCATAGGCGTAAACCGTCTGGATTCGTGCCAGAACGCCGCAATCTCCTCGATGTTCTTCCAGATGCCGATCGCCAGTCCAGCCAAATAACAGGTGCCCATCGCGGTTGTCTCCGCCGTTTGCGACCGCACAATGGGAACACCCAGCAGGTCCGCCTGCATCTGCATCAGCAGATTGTTAACGGAAGCTCCGCCATCCACGCGAAGCTCATGCACGCGCAAGCCTGCGCCGGGTTCCATAGCATCGGATTCCATCACCCGCAGAATTTCCGTTACTTCCAGCGCGATTCCTTCGAGCGCCGCGCGCGCAATATGAGCTCGCGTTGTGCCCCGCGTCAAACCGAACATCGCACCGCGGGCATGGGGATCCCAGTGCGGCGCACCCAGGCCGGTCAGTGCAGGGACCAGGACAACTCCGCCGCTGTCGGGAACGGAGGCGGCCAGCGCTTCGACCTCTGCCGCGCTGTTCAAAATGCCGAGGCCATCGCGCAGCCACTGGATCACCGCTCCGGCGACGAAGATGCTCCCTTCCAGCGCGTAACAGGTCTCTCCACGCATGCGCCATGCAATGGTGGTCAACAGCCGGTGCTTGGAACGCACAGGTTTCGCCCCGGTTTGTAGCATCAAAAAGCAGCCGGTGCCGTAGGTGTTTTTTGCCATGCCCGGCTGTATGCACATCTGTCCGAACAGCGCGGCCTGCTGGTCGCCTGCAATTCCAGTGATCTTTATTTCTGGAACCAGTACACTCGCTGTAGCCAGATCGCCGCTCGAATCCACTACTTCCGGCAACATTGAAGAAGGAACTCCGAAGATTTCCAGCAGCTCATCGTCCCACGTCAAAGTGTGAATATTGAAAAGTAGAGTGCGCGAAGCATTCGTCACATCGGTAATGTGCCGTCGTCCGCCGGTCAGCTTCCACACCAGCCAGCTATCGACCGTGCCGAACGCCAGTTCGCCAGCCTCGGCCTGTGCGCGCGCTCCGGCAATTGCGTTGAGAATCCAGCCAATTTTACTTGCGGAAAAATATGCGTCGACAATCAGTCCGGTTTTGTCGCGGACAACCGACTCAACCGTTGTGCCATGAAAATCCCTGGAAGAGAGCGCCTCGCAATACTCTGCCGTGCGTCGGTCCTGCCATACGATCGCGTTGGCAATCGGTCGCCCGGTTGCGCGCTCCCACACAATGGTTGTTTCCCTCTGATTGGTGATGCCGATGCAGGCAATCTGCGACATCTCCACTTGGGCCTCACTCAGTACGGAGCGCACCGCTGCCGCCTGCGACGACCAGATTGTCTCCGGATCCTGTTCTACCCAGCCCGGCTGCGGATAAATCTGTGGCATCTCGCGTTGCGCGCTGTGCGCGATGGTCCCGTCAGGTTGTACCAGGATCGCGCGCGAGCTGCTGGTTCCCTGATCGATTCCGAGTATGAATTTCATGCTTTCCATCCTATTGCGCCTCATTCAAAAATCGAATCAGTAGACGCATGGTTCGAAGCGCTTTGCAGCGATATCGGTGAATCGCTCGTATATACTCCCGTGATATGAAAAATGATGCCCAGCTGCGCAGGCTTTTTCTCATCCTGCCACTCTTGTTGACGGGGATGTTTGTGGCCTGCTGCTTCTCTCAAACGGTCGCTCCCACCACAAAGAAAAAGGCGGACCATTCGATGCTGATTGTCGTGAACAAGGCAGACCATACGATTGGTATGGTCGATCCGGCAAGCGCCCAACAGATCGCGGTAATTCCCGCGAATGGCGACAAGCCGCATGAAGCGGCCGTGTCCCCCGATGGCCGCATGGCCTATGTGCCCATCTATGGGAACTCCGGTGTTGGTAAGCCTGGAACCAATGGCAGAAATATGGCAGTCATCGATCTGGGTTCGCGGAAAATCGTGGGGAACGTTGACTTTGGCCATGAGGTGCGGCCCCACTGCGCTGTTTTCGACGCCGGACACAATCGTCTCTACGTCACAACCGAGCTCGATCACACTGTCACCATCATCGATCCGCGCACTCTCAAAATTCTCGGCTCGGTGCCGACCGGCCAGGCAGAGTCGCACATGTTCGCCATCTCCTCCGATGGCTTGCGCGGCTACACCGCAAATGTCGGGCCGGGCACCGTTTCCGTTCTCGACCTGGTGAAACGAAAAGTCATTACGATCATTCCGGTCTCTGCGGAGACGCAGCGCATCTCCGTCTCGCCGGACAACAGCTTGGTCTTTACTTCGGACCAGAGGAAACCGCAGTTGGCGGTGATCGATGCTGCGGCCGACAAGATCAAATCCTGGGTGCCGCTGCCCGCAGTAGGGTATGGTACCGCCTCGACACACGATGGCCGCTGGCTGCTCGTCGCCATGCCGGACGCGAATCAGGTTGCAATCATCGATCTGCACAGTCTGAAGGTGGCTCGCACTATTCCGGTCTGCGGTTCGCCCCAGGAAATTCTCGTACCGCCTGGCAGCTCGACAACCGCCTACGTTTCTTGTGAATCGACGCATAACGTCGGCGTCCTCAACCTTTCCAGTTGGAGCATGCAAACCACCATCGATGTTGGCAAAGGACCCGACGGCCTGGCATGGGCAGCCGCTCACTGACAATCGAGTAGCGAGCGATTTGAACGGATCCATCACCGTTATTTTGTACCTGGATTGGGCCTGCGTTGACAATCTATAATAATAGATTATAGGATGCCGGTGGTTGTTCCCAGCCAGATTTCACCCTACGATCCTACGCAGCAGGGAATGCTGAGTGCGCGGATCGCGTGAAGTGAATAGGAGTTTCCTCATGCACACCCGGCGTAAATTCCTGACCGCAGCCACTGCCGGCCTGGCAGCGGTTGCGGTCAAGCCATTGGCCTTCGCTGAAAAGCCTTGGCCGCCATTGGGAGTACAGCTCTACACTGTCCGCCAGTTGGCACAGACTGACCTGCCCAATGTGCTGGCCGCGATCCGGAAGATTGGATATCGCACGGTTGAAACATATGTCGCTCAGTACAAAATGACCGCGGCCGATCTTCGCAAGGCAATTCTGGATTCCGGCCTCAGCGTGCCCAGCGGGCATTTTGGGTATGCTGGATTCGATACCAAATACGACTACGCCAAGGAGCTGGGACTGAAGTTTATGATCTGCTCCTCAGTGCCGGAATCCCTGGGCAGTTCCGCAGACGGATTCAAGCGCGCCGCCGACCAATACAACGCGTGGGGCGAAAAGGCCCGGAAAATGGGGATGCAGTTTGCATTTCACAACCACAATTCCGAATTTCAGACCTACGACGGGAAAACGGGCATTGAGGTGCTGCTGGAGCGCACCGATCCGCATCTCGTGCAGTGGCAAATGGACTGTTACTGGGTTGCCCAGGCAGGCAGCGATCCTGTGGCCATGCTGCACAAATATGCGCAACGCATCACCACGCTGCATCTGAAAGACCGCAAGCCCGGCGCGCAGCCAACGCTTGAGACCGGCTCCGGATCGCAGCACTTTACTGAGGTGGGCACGGGCACACTCGACTGGAAAAAGATTCTGCCGCTGGCGCGGAAGCAGAGTGTACGCTACATGTTCGTGGAACAGGACACCACGGAGCTGCCGCCGCTCGAAAGTTTGCAGGTCAGCTATGCCAACCTGCAGAAGTTGATGAGCTAGAAACTTTCCAGTTCCCGACGCCAACGGAGATTTGCATCGGATGCCACACTCTTTCATCTCTCCGTTTACCGGAGAGTTTCTGGGCACGCTGGTAATGATTCTGCTGGGCAACGGCGTTGTCGCAGCAGTCAACCTGAAGCACTCCAAGGGTCAGGGTGGAGGCTGGATATCCGTCACGACCGGGTGGGCCATTGCAGTGTTTGCCGGTATTACTACGGCGCGCGCATGGGGAAGTTCCGAAGCGCATCTCAACCCGGCCATTACACTTTCCCTCGCAATTTTCAGTGGAGACTATAGTAAGCTGCCCGTTTTTGTCCCGGCGCAAATTCTGGGCGCTATGGCGGGGGCATCGCTGGTCTGGCTTGCCTATCTCCCGCATTGGCGACAGACAGAGGACATCGAAGCCAAACGGAGTTGCTTTTGCACCACGCCCGCCATCCGAAATTATCGGGCAAATTTTTTGACAGAATGTATCGGTTCCGGCGTGCTGGTTCTGCTGATCGCCGCCTTGCTCTCCCACCTGAATGCACCGCATGGCATCGCTGACGGCCTCGCGCCTTTGCTCGTCGGCTACATTGTGCTGGGCATAGGGCTTTCGCTCGGTGGCCCGACTGGATATGCCATCAACCCGGCACGCGATCTGGGGCCGCGCATCATGCACGCGTTGCTGCCGGTCGCGGGCAAAGGTTCTTCGGACTGGGCCTATTCATGGATTCCCGTGCTGGGGCCGCTGACTGGAGCTGCCGCCGCTGCGTGGTTCATCCGTTACTTCGGAGTATTTTAGAGCTATGCGTGACCGGCTATGCCGTCACAGAAAGTTCTTCGCTACGATGCGAAACTATCCCTTCAGCGATTCGCTCTACCAGGAGAAAAAATAAATGAGCAAACTCACCCGCCGCAACTTTGTTGGCGCCGCTACTGCGGCCAGTCTGGCAGCACTTACCGCCGCGCCGTCATCCCTGCACGCGCAGTTGATCGACAAGACAGGCGACTGGGAGATGTCTGATTTCCATCACCTAGTCGAATCTCCGGCGCGCATCAAGCAGGTATACGACGCCATCCAGATCGGCGAGGGAAAATTTCTGAACAACATCAAAAACTCCCTGAACGGCCTGCATTTCGGCTTCGGCTATCCTGCGGAACAGATCCAGGTGGTCGCCGCGCTGCATGGTCCGACGAATCTGTTGAACTACGACGACTACGTCTGGGAGAAATATCGTATCGGCGAATGGCTCAAGGTGGACGACCCCGGCACCGGAAAGCCGGCCACGCGCAATATTTTCTATTCCAGTTCAATGCCGCACTTCTCCTCGACTGACGTGCAGAGTGAAGACTCCATCTATCAGAGCGCCAATATTCATGTGCTCCAGTCGCGTGGCGTGCGCTTCCTTAGTTGTCATACCGCGAGTGAAGAGCAGTCCCGCGCGCTAATCCACCATCTCAATCTTTCGCAAACTCCGGATCAGGTTGTAAAAGACTGGCAGGCGCATCTCCTGCCCGGAGCAATGATTGTCGCCTCAATGGTTGCCGCCATCGCGGTGCTTCAATGCGAAGGGCATTACTCCTACATCAAGGTTTAGGCGAAAAGCCATGTTCAGAATGATCGCCTTAAAAATACTCGTTCTTTCGATCGCCTTGTCTCTGGTCGCACCGTTATTGGCGCAAACCGCCGCGCCCCCGCCCCACGCGTATCCTCCCTGGAGCGCAGGCCACAACGCCCCCGCCGCCGCCAAGGGATATATGTTCCAGGTGGCGACAATCGACAACGTGCCTGATCTTCATGGCAATCCGGAAGACGCAAAGCTGGTTCTGTTTATCGGAGGAAATCAGTTCTTCGTGCTGCCTCGATTGATTGCCGGGTTTCAGGCCATGCATCCGGAGCTGCGCGGCCACATCTTTTACGAAACGCTCCCGCCGGGAATCCTTCGCCGTCAGATCGCCGCCGGCAACACGCTGACCCTGGGAAACCTCACCATCCATGCGGTTCCCGATGTATATGAAGCCGGTGCACGAGTGGTGGATGCCATGGTTCAGCAGGGAGAACTGACAAACTCCAGCCACTACGCGGCCAACGATCTTGCCATCATGGTCGCTGCGGGAAATCCGAAACACATCACCGGCCTGAAAGACCTTGGGCAGCCGGGCATCAAACTCTCCATGCCGAATCCGGCTTGGGAAGGCGTCTCCCGTCAGATCGCAGCCGCCTTGCGTAACGCGGGTGGAGAGAGCTTGTACCAGTCGGCGTATGTCAAAAAAGTGGCCGATGGCTCCACATACCTCACACAGATTCACCATCGCCAGACACCCATGCGGATCATGCAGGGCAAGTCCGATGCCGGGGTGACCTGGGCGTCCGAGGTGCGTTTTCAGCAGATGGTCCACAATCCCATCACGGGCGTCGTAATTCCGGCGGCGCAGAACAGCACTGCTATCTACGCTGCGGGAGCGTTTAAGAATGCTCCGCATCCCGATGCAGCGAACGCCTGGGTGCATTATCTGACTACGCCCGAAGCCCAAAGCATCTACCGCGACTATGGTTTTCAGTCCGTGCCGGGCAAGTGATATGGATGCACAGGCCAGGACATGCCGAATTTATTTCCAACATGGAATCGTGCGTCGAGACGTACTATCGGTGTAGGAGAAATCGCTATGGTACGGGAAGCCAAAGTCCGGACAACTATATTGTTGGTGCAGGGCATCCTGATTGCGGGTCTCGGTATTACGCTTTTTTCCATCAGTTCTACCATGACCAGCCAATTGTTTGACCTGGGCGGCAGCATTGGCGCCGTCTTGCTGATTTCGGCATGTCTCGTGATCGCCGGAGCCATCGATTTCGTCGGCGGCCTGACCATCGGCAAGGGGCATCGGCGCGAACTCCATACCTATTTGCTGATTGGCGCAATCTCGATCCTTGCCGGTGTTTTTTTCTGGTTCAGCGATGCGGCCACGGTGCAGATTCTGGCCATGCTCGCTGGCCTGCACGGCCTTCTGTGGGGGATCTGGGACTTGCGGTTTGCTTCGCATTTGAAGGATCACCCACGCGAACGGAAACTGCTTCTCGTTCTGGGAGCCATCACAATAGTTCTGGGCGTTTTGCTGGTCGCCGGAATTGAGCTGAGCAGCCGCAGCGCAATAACGCTGCTGGCGTGCTACCTGACATATATTGGCGCGCACATTCTCCTGATCGCCGCATACATGATTCGGCCCTGGAAACATGCGCCGCGCACTCGGATCCCCTCCGCATAGTTCGAGTGCATTGCGGATTGGGAATCCTCTGAACGGCATTTTGATTTTGTGATCGAATAAAACTCCGCTACACCGTTCACGCGACTTTTTTCGGCCTGCGGCGTACCCTTTGCATAGAGGGGTTCTGCTTGGAGCATTCACGCAAATCTTGGGGTAGTTCCGCTTCCGCCCACACCGGGGAGCAGGGCTATTTGCTGCTGGGGCTGCTCTTTCTTACTGCCATGATCCTGGTTGGGCTGGCGATTGCAGCACCGCGAGTGGCAAAAGAAATCCAGCGGGACAAAGAAGCAGAAACAATTCATCGCGCTGAGCAGTACAAGCGCGCCATCCAGTTGTATTACCGGAAAAATGGGGCCTACCCCTCCACCATCGCCCAGTTGAAAGAGACCAACCAGATCCGCTTTCTCCGGCAGGAGTATGTCGATCCCATGACCGGGAAAAAGGACTGGAAGCTGCTGCATCTGGGCCAGGTCCAAATGGTTCCATTGGGGTTCTTCGGCAAATCGCTGCAAACGGCTGGCGGTGTGCCGGGAATGCCGGGATCCGGAATGCCAGGCACCGGCGGTATGCCTGGAGTTGGTGGCACGACGGGCGGTCTGGGCAGCGCGGCCAGCATGGTTAGCAGCCCCGGTTTCGGCTCCAGCAGCTCATCGGGCAGCGACAGCTTCTTTAACGATTCTCCAGCTGGCTCCACCGGGAACGCTTCCGGGGCCAATGGCGCGGGGTCCTCTGCAACGACTTCTTCGACCGGAACCTCGGCCACCGGAGCCTCCGCCAACGGAACGGCGAATTCCAATGCCACTCCGAATGCCGCTGGAAACTCCAGGGACAATTCGGACGACTCCGACAGCTCTGATAGTTCCGACAATTCCGACGGTGCATCTTTTGGTGCGTCGTCGAACTCGCCTTTCGGTAATGGCCAGTCCGGCGCCCCTTCATCGGGCATCGGAGGTTCAACCTTTGGCTCCGGCGGTCTGGGCAATTCCGGGGGCGGTGCATTTGGCGGAACGACAGGCGGCATCGGCGCATCCGGCATACCGGGCGCTCCGGCCGGCGCAGGTGGAATGTTCGGCGGCGCCGCCACCGGTGCGCCCATTGTCGGTGTCACGGTTCCTCTCAAGAGAAAATCGATCCTGGCGTATCGAGGCAAGACGATCTACGACAAGTGGCTGATCGTCTATAACCCGCAGGAAGATATTGCCCAAAGCGCTGGCGGGCAGCTCGGAAGCGGCGGGGCAGGTGGCGGCATCGGCACTCCTGCCGGTTCTTCTTCACCCGGCGGCACGCCTGGACAGAGCAACTCTCCATTCGGCTCCAGCAGCGGTTTCGGCAGTTCTGGAATTGGCTCCGGAATGGGATCAAGTTCGAGTTTCGGGTCGAGTTCCAGCGGTGGAATCGGATCAAGTCCGACCAGCAGCAGCCCGCAATAGGGCATTTCTCCTGATGGCGTGCAGTGGAAATTTTGAACTCGGCATGGCCGTTTCCACACAGAGTGGCCACACCATAGAAATCTTGCCACAAAACAGAAAGGCCCGCGCCAGAAGCGTGGGCCTTTCTTAATGCTGCCGCAACATCAGCCTTTAGTCTATGCGCTGAATGACGAACCGCAACCGCAGGTGCTCTTGGTGTTGGGATTGTCGAACTTGAAGCCGGATGCCTCCAGCGTCTCCAGATAATCCACCACGCATCCCTGCAAATACATCAACGATGTCGAGTCCACAAAAACCTTGAGACCGTCGAAGTTCAGGGTCTTGTCCATCATGCCGGCCTGGTTCTCGAACGACATCGAATACTGGAACCCGGAGCAGCCACCTCCCACCACGCCGAGACGAAGCCCGGCTGGAACTGGGTCCTGCGTGGCCATGATCTCACGCACCTTGGCGACGGCCTGGGTGGTCAGAGTGACTGGAACAGCTTTCACCGCCTCCGTTGCTGGAGCGGCCGTTTCCGTTACCGGACTGGAAGTAATCGTAGCCATAGTCTATAGCCCTCACTTACTGCGTACTGCACCTATGATACGGCGAAATCAGCGGCAAAACAAGCATCGACACACATCCGCGCGGTATGGAAGTTCTCTCCTCCCCGGAAAAATTCATTCCCGGCACGGCGGGTTAGGAGTAGGATACAGCCGACGGTGATGGTCGCTGCGAATCGGTCACATACAAATCGGTTACATGCGGAATTGTACGGCTCCATGTTTCCGATGTGATGTCCCGAGACGCGAGGCATCTCCGCCGAATCAAAAACACGAGGTCACCCCATGAACTACATGATGGCAGTTTGGGTTGTGTGGGCAGCGCTGGCCCTGGTCCTGCTGGGTCTGATGCTGTATCGAATCAGCCTGACCAAGGACGAGGAAGATCGGCTGTTTCTCGACGGCGGCAACGAGTTGCAGCATCATGAGCAGGAAGTGATGCTGCAAAAGCTGGAGCGCCTGAGACCGAAGATTCGTTTCGTTGGAGGCGCAGAGGGACTGGTCACTCTGGGTATCGTTGCCTTTTACGTGACCGACGCACTGCGCCATTTCTGAAAGCGGACGTCGCTAGGCTGCGGCGGCCCCGGCGAAATCTATGCTAATGTCGTAGCTGTTCCGTCGCCTCCGCGGCGAATGGGATATTTATTTCTCTTTAATCGGACAGGCATTCATGGCTTGGATAGAGCGCTTCACCTGCGACATATGCGGCAAGCTCATGGGCGAGTCTGAGAGCTGGTGGGTGGCCGTCAATGAGTGCGTGTCCACCGCGAATGCCAGTCCATCCCAGTCCATGCTCAAGCTGGTGCAGTGGGACAATCTGCTCGGCCACAGCGCCGGTAGCAAGCATCTCTGCGGTGCTGTCTGTGCCCACACCTATCTCGACCGCTGGATGGCCGAACGCAACGCCGGAGTCGAAAACTGTCCCAGCTAACGCATTTCACCGGGTGGCGTGCTGTGGAAATTTGAACTCGGCGTGGTCTTCCCCATCGAGAGGCCACATCTCACATATCTACCCCAGCGCACTGGAACACGAGAAATGCTCCAGTCATTTTTCCCACGAAGTTTACTACCGGCCCAGCGCGAATCACCGCTGCATTCACACCCATCAACAGTGTCCATGCT
>JADEYI010000479.1_pt1 | contig 54869 bp, 53 predicted proteins | sample 8542331 | NCBI WGS metagenome assembly JADEYI01 (sample SAMN16510988, study PRJNA670497) | mine drainage metagenome | isolation source: biofilm near Copperflume 1 | place: Germany: Marsberg coppermine Kilianstollen | collected 2018-02 | reverse complement strand
GCTCATGTTGAAGATCATGCGATCGCGCAGGATGCCGGCGTTGTTGACGACGATGTTGACTTTGCCGAAGTTATCGATGGCGCATTCGATGATCCGCTTGGCCGATTTGAAATCCGAGACGCTCTCAAAATTCGCCACGGCTTCGCCGCCGGCCGAGCGAATCTCCTTGACCACTTCTTCGGCGGGCGAGCGCGACTGCCCGGTTCCGTCGAAATGGCCGCCGAGATCGTTGACCACGACCTTGGCGCCCTGCTTAGCCATCAGAATCGCCTCTTCGCGGCCGATGCCGCGGCCGGCGCCCGAGACGATTGCGACTTTGCCTTCTAGTAATGCCATCGTGAATGCTTCCTTTTTCGCATCAAATTGAATCTCTATCGAATCCGTGCACAGCGTATAGTCGATGCACCACGGGATCGCTATCCGGTCGTTCTACCACAACGGACGCCGGAAATGTCAGTGGCACGCTCGGCCGGCCGCAGCGCTATCCAAGGCGTGATACTGCGCCGCCGGTATGGCGAGCCGCGAAACCGCTGGCGTCGAGCCCGCGTGAGCCTGGGCTCCGCGGGCCGCCTCTCTGATCGTATCCCGATCGTACCCCGTCGATCTGGATAGTCTCGCGAGGCGCTCAAAGTCAAGGCGCCGGGCGCGGCGTCAGGGTCGGCGATGGCCGGCGATCCAAGCGCCGGGAAATCGGACCGGCTGGTCCATAACGCGCGTCGCTTCAGGCCACGAATTGAAGTTTACTGTCGCAGCGCTAAAAATCGTACTTGACAGGAACGATTATTTTATAGCACTTGGGCAGGCTTGGGGCGGGGACGGCCGCTCCTCCAAATCTATATTCGCTTGTTCAGGATCAGGTGATGCAGAGCCAGTTCAGCATTATCGCGATGATCATGCAGGGATGGTACGCGACCTACCCCCTGCTGCTGATTTCGGTCGCCTGCGTAACGATAATTATCGAGCGTATATGGGCCCTGTGGGGGCTCGGGACGCGCGCCTCGCGCAAGGCCGAGGGACTGATTGGGCCGCTGCGCCAGGGCAAATTCAAAGAGGCGCTCGAGCAGGTGCAGAGTCCGCGCAACCCGAGCGAACGGGTCTTTCATGATCTGATCGCGGAGGCCGCCTCGAGCGATCGGGCGCGGCTCGAGGACGTCGATGAGGAGCGCCGCTTTGCCGAAGTGCTGCAACTGCGCGGGCTTATCTGGGTGCTCGCAACCTCGGGCGCGTCGGCGCCGTTTATCGGGCTGTTCGGCACGGTGGTCGGGATCCTGGCGGCGTTCCAGTCGATGGCGATCATGGGGACGGGCGGGTTCTCGGTCGTCGCGGCCGGAATCTCGGAGGCGCTGATTTCAACCGCGCTCGGCCTGGCCGTCGCGATTATCGCGGTTATTTTCTATAATTATTTGTCGCAGAAGGTCGATCGGATCAACGCGACGATCCATATCTGCGCGGCCCGCCTGATCGACGCCGCGGTGCAGGGCAAGGCGGCCAATGGCAGTTAGCACCCCGTCGAGCGGCGGCGGGATGTTCTGGGAAATCAACATCACGCCGCTGACCGATATTTTTCTGGTTCTGCTGATCATCTTCATGGTCACCGCGTCGGTGGTGGTGGAATCGGCGACGCACGTCAACCTGCCGCAAGCCGAAAACACCTCGCCCGAAAACAAGGGCGTGATCGTCACCTACACCGCCAATCACGAGCTGTTCGTCAACTCCAAAGACGTGCCCGAAGAAGACCTCGAACCGGCGCTGGCCGAAGCGCTTGGCCGGGTTGACGCCAAGATCGTCATCTTCCAGGGCGACCGCACCGTGCTGCTCGGCGACATGGTGAAGATTCTCGACGTGGCCAAGGCCGCCGGCGCCGATCAGATTGCGATCGCGGCCCAGCGCACGGCGACCGCGAGCGCGCCGACCGGGAGCTGACGCGGCGCGCCGGGCGGCCCGCGGAGAGCAGGGAGACGAATCGCGATGGCGATGCACGGCAGCAACGAACCGGGCGGTATCTTCGCGGCGATCAATATCACGCCGCTGACCGATATTTTCCTGGTCCTGCTGATCATCTTCATGGTCGCCACGGCGGTGACGATCGAGTCGGCCGCGCACGTCGATCTGCCCAAGGTGCAGGCGCAAACCGCGATGCAGCCGCCCAAGGGCGTGACCGTCACCTACACGGCGAGCCATGAGATTTACGTCAACCAGAAGCAGGTCAGCGAGGACCAGTTGGGCGGCGTGCTCAAGGACGCGCTCAGCCATACGCCGGAAAAGCTCGTCATGTTTAACGGCGACGCGCGCGTGATTCTGGGCGACATGGTGAGGATTCTCGATATTGCCAAGGGCGCGGGGGCGACCCAGGTGGCGCTGGCGGTCTCGGGCAGCACGGGGAACGAAGCCGGCGGCGCGACCGCGCAGGGCCAGTCGGCACAACCGGTGACGCCCGACGCACCGCAGGCCGAGTCGGTGGCGCCGGCCGAAGGCGGAATGCAGTAGGCGCGGGCCGGCGGGGGTTGGTAGCGGCGCCGATGAATTTATCTGGCGGAATCCGAGTCTGGTTGTGGTAGGCTCCGAACGGGGCAAAGGCAGCTTGGAGACATGACCGAAACCATAGCCGTGGTGTTGGCCGTTTCGGTCTTCGCATTGGCGATCGCGATCTATGCCCTGACGTCGCGCAATCGCAATGCAATCGCGGCGGCCACCGGCGAACCGACCGAACGCTGGCGCATGGTCAAGAATGCGCTGCGGTTCATGGCCGGGCCGCTACCGATCTCAGTCACGATTCACGTCCTGATCCTGCTGTTCCTGCTATGGGGCGTACATATCGAAGCGGGCCGCAATCTGATCGCGGTAAATTTCCAGTCGGCGGGCGGCGGCGGCAGCCATGGCAGCGGCGACGAGCTCAAGGAGCTCAAAATGCCCGAGATGCCAATGCCGGAGATGGCCGCGCCGATGCCGATCGAGCGGCCCATGATGGCGACCAGCGGCACCGAGGCGGTCGCCGCCGCGACCCATTACGTGCGCTCGATTGCGGGCGGCGGCGAGGGTATCGGACGCGGCGGCGGTATCGGCTCGGGCTATGGCGAGGGGATTGGCGCCGGCTTCGGCGGATTTATTGGCGGGCTGCGGAAATCGGGTCTCGACGTCACCCTGGTTATCGACGGCACCGGCTCGATGAAGCTCATCCTTGACGACGTCAAAGACCGGATGAAGCAACTGGTGCTCGCAATCCATCGGCTGGTGCCGACCGCGCGTATTGGAATCGTAGTGTTCGGCGGGCGCGGCGAGCCGATTGAGACGGTGCCGTTGACGGTTTCGCCGACCCAGTTGATCGCGTTTCTCAATACCATCCGCGCACACGACGGTGGCGAATGGCAGGAGGATACGCTGGGCGCGGTGCGTACGGCGGTCGATCGGATGGCTTGGCGGCCGGAAGCGAAGAAAGTCATCGTGCTGGTTGGCGATACGCCGCCGTTCGATGAAGACAACGAACCGGTAATGCAGAGCATCGCGCGGTTCCGCGCCGAAAACGGCACGTTCAATACGGTCGATGTGACCGTCGAAGAGCATCAGCGATTCATGACGCAATGGGCGAAGAGCGAGGGCGTCGTCCAGGCCGACGACACGGGTCTGCCGGACTTCTACCTGCAGACGCAGCACGCCTACAAGGCGATGGCGGCGGCGGGCGGCGGCACCTGGCGCAGTTTGACCAAGGATCAGCAGATCAATCAGCAAGTCTTGATTCTCGCGTTCGGATCGCAATGGCAGACCGAGGTTGCCTCGTTCGGCCGGGTGATTTCTTCGTCCCACGGACCATGACCAGCGACTCGCGATCCGTGAGCCGGCCGCGCGCCGCAAGACTCGGCGCTGACCGCGCGTATTCGCCAAGCCTGGTGCGCATTAGCCGATGAAAGCTGGAAGAATCCTCGTCGTCACTGTCGCGGCCGTCTTCGCGGCGGTCGCGCTTGCCGGATGCGCCCCGGCGCAGCCGAGCGTCACGCGCTTCGTACCGCCCCGCGCCGTGCCGAGCGGCGACCTGATCGACTCGCGCTTCGCCGCGACCGCGACGACGCTCAAGACCGGCCAGGTGCTGATCGTCGGCGGCGTGGCGAGTGAAGGGTCGGCAAGCGCCTCGGCCGAGCTTTACGATCCGGCGACTGGCGCCTTTACCCGCACCGGCAGCCTGGAAGTTGGCCGCGCCTATCATACGGCGACGCTGCTCGCCGACGGTCGGGTGCTGATCGTGGGCGGCCTGGCGGGGAGCGGCCATCCGGTCGGACCGGCCGAGATTTACGATCCGTCGATCGGCAGGTTCTCGGTGACCGGCAGCCTGACCAATCCGCGCTATAATCATACGGCGACGATCCTGCGCAGCGGCAAGGTGCTGATCACGGGCGGCGACGCGACCAGCGAGCACACGACCAATCTCGACACGGCCGAACTCTACGACCCGGCCAGCGGCACTTTTGCGGGGACCGGCAACGTCACCCGCTTTTACGATCCGGAGGCCGGCAAGTTCTTCACCCTGGGCAAAATGAACGCGGCCCATGGCAAGCATACCGCGACCGCGCTCGACGACGGCAACGTGCTGATTGCGGGCGGCGGCGACACCAGCGGACAATCCGAAGCGACGGCCGAAATCTATGACGCGGTCAGCGGCAAGTTCCGGCCAACCGGCTCGTTGAAGGTGGCGCGCCAGGCGCAGCGCGCGACTCTGCTGCGCAACGGCGACGTCCTGATCACCGGCGGTACGGACGCCGCCGGCCACGTAATCGCGATAGCCGAGCTTTACGACCCGGCGACCGGCCGATTCAGATCGACCACCGCGGCCTTTCCCGGCACCGGCACGAACATGACCGACGGCCGCTACGAGCATACGGCGACGCTGCTAGCCGACGGCCGGGTGCTGATCGCCGGCGGCGGCGACAATGCCCGGATCGTCGACACCGCGGAGCTTTACGACCCGGCCCGCGGGTCGTTCAGTTGCGTGGGCGGTGCGAGCGGCGCGGCGGGTACGCAATGCCCCGCGAGCATGAACGGACCGCGCGATTATGCGGCGGCGGCGGCGCTGCCCGACGGCGAGGTGCTGATCGCCGGCGGCTACAACTTCCAGTTGGCGATGGCCCGCAATCCGGTAGCGGCGCAGGGCGCGACCGGCGGCACCTCGGTGCCTTTCGCGGTGCTCTGGACGGCGGAGGTTTACAATCCAGCGGCCGGGGCTTTCGTTTCGACCAAGTCGATCGCGCACGCGCATTTTGGCGGGCCGGGCGGCTAGGGAACCTCTGCACCAGGCTCTGCTGTCACCCTGAGCAAAGCGCATGGGTCCCGGATCCGGGATTCTTCGCTGCGCTCAGAATGACAACCTAACTTGTGCAGAGGTTCCCTGGCGATCACGCGGCGGACGCCGCACGTTTCGGCCGGCTGAATCAGGATTTGTGCGGGCGGGCGGGTTCAGAGTTCGCGGCGGCCATTGAGCGCGCTGCTCAGCGTAGCCGCATCGCTGTATTCGAGATCGCCGCCGGCCGGCAAGCCGCGCGCCAGCCGCGTCGCCTTCAGGCCCAGAGGTTTGAGCAGTTTCGCGAGGTAGAGCGCGGTCGCCTCGCCCTCGACGGTCGCGTTGGTCGCGATAATTACTTCGCTGATCGTGGCGCCGTCGCGCAGGCGCGCGAGCAATTCGTCAATCTTGATATCGTCGGGGCCGATGCCGTCGAGCGGAGCGATCGCGCCGTGCAGCACGTGATAGACCCCGGCGAAGCTGCGCGCGCGCTCGATTGCCATCAGGTCGGCCGGCCCCTCGACCACGCAGACCAGGTCGTGGGCGCGCGCCGGGTCGGCGCAGATCGGACAGGTGACGGCGTCCGACAGGCCGAAACATTCGGCGCACAGGCCGACCCGTTCCTTCATTTCGAGCAGCGCTTCGGCCAGTGCCAGGACCTCGTCGCGCGGGCGATTGAGCAGGTTGAAGGCGAGCCGCGACGCGGTTTTCTCGCCGATGCCGGGCAGGCGGGCGAGCTCCTTGACGAGCCGCGTCATGGCCGGCGGCAGGCCGTCGTTGCGCTTGAGATTATCCGTCATCGCCGATACGCCGAAGACCGCGCGGGCTACTCGCCACCGCCCATCAGGCCGGGAATCTTGAGACCGCCGAGCGGCCCCAGTTTACCCATCTCCTCGGCGACCATCTGCTGGGCGCGGCGCAGGCCGTCGTTGACCGCGACGACGATCAGATCCTCGATCAGCGCCTTGTCATTGGCGGCGAGCAGGGCGGCTTCGATCTCGATCTTGCGCACCTGCATCGAGCCGTCGACGATTGCCCGGACCATCCCGCCGCCGGAGTTGGCCTCGACCGTGCGGGCGGCCGCAAGTTCCTGCATCTGCTTGAATTTTTCCTGCAGGGCTTGTGCCTGCTGCATCAATGCCGAGAGATCCATTTGTGGCATCTGGAATTGCTCCTTGAGAGAAATTGATTTGCCGGGCGCGCCTAGCGTTTGCGCTGAGCGGCCGCACCGTCGCCGAGGGTGGCCGACGGCCGCACCTCGACCAGGCGCGCCTGAAATTCGTCGAAAATGCGGCGCACCACCGGATCGGCCATCACCGCCTGTTTGAGTTCAGACGATGACGCTGCCGCCGTGCCATTGGCCGCGCCAGGCCCGTCGGACGATGCGCCGTTGAGCGCGACTGGCGCCGCCGCGGGATCGTCGCGGGCGGCGCGCTCCATTGGCGTAGCTAGGCCGTTTCCATGCACCGCGCCAGGCTCGTCCGGTTGGTCGTCAGCCGCCGCAATGCCGACCGGCGCCGCCGGTGCGGGTGCCGCGATCGCAGCGACGGCGGTGATGGCCGCGCTGGCGATCGCACCAGCGGACGCCGACGGTGCGGCGTCGTTCGAGACCTCGACCCGGATCCGCCGCGCGTAAAGTTCGCTCGCCAACTCGGCGATCACGTTGCGATTATCGGTCAGGTAGCGAATGTAAATATCGTTGCGCGGGTACACGGTCACGACGTCGTCGTTGAGCACCAGCAAGGCGCCCTGCTCCATAAAACCCGAGAGCGCCGCGCGGCGGCCGCGGATGAACTCGCGCAGGTCGGGCAGGTCGGCGCCGCCCGGCGCGCCCGCCGCCTTAATCGGTGCGGGAGCCTTGATCGGCGCCGGAGCCGGTACGGGCGAGGCGGCCGATGCGGGCGGAGGACGGCGCAAAGGCGCTTCGGCCTTGACCTCACCCTCGACCCGGATACGGCGCGCGGGCGCCGGCGCGAGTTGCGCTTCGATCGGGCCGGGCGCCGCCTGGGAGGCGCCGCTTTGCGGGACGACGCCACCGCCCGCTGCGACAGGGGTCGGCGGGGCCGACGCGGGCGCCGCACCGCCGCGCGGCGCGACCGCCGCGGCGGGCGCCGCGCCGATCGCGCGCAGCAGTTCGTCGGCATCGATCACCGGCGCCAGCGTCGCCATCCGGATCACCGCCATCTCGAGCAGCAGGTCGGGATAGGGCGAGCGGATCAGCTGCTCCTGGGTATCGGCCATCAGGCGAAACAGGCGCATCAGGTCGCGGCTGCTGGCGCCGGCGGCAATCCGGCGAAGTTCCGCGGCCTCCTGATCGGGCAGATCGGCGAGCGGACTTTGCGCGCCCTCGATGTCGGGCAATTTGGCGACTGCGAGATTGCGCAGCACTTCGAGGATATCGCGCCCGAGCGATTCGAGATTGGCGCCGCGCCGATGCAGGTCGCGAATCGTGCCGAGCGCCGCGGCCGCGTCCTTGGCGAGCATCGCTTCGATCAGGCCGAAGACCCGGCTGCGGCTGGCCACGCCGAGGATCGCCGCGACTTCACCTTCGGTGACCTGGCCGGCGAGCGAGGCGATCGCCGTCTCGAGCATGCGCTCGGCGTCGCGCATACTGCCGCCGGCCTCGCGCGCGAGCAGACCGAGCGCGGCTTCGTCAGCCGCCGCGCCCTCACGCAGAGTGAGTTCCTTGAGGCGGGCGAAGATTACCGCAAAGGGAATCCGGCGGAAGTCGTAGCGCTGGAGCCGCGAGAGGATAGTTTCGGGCATCTTCTGCGGCTCGGTCGTCGCGAGGATGAACTTGACGTGGGCGGGCGGCTCTTCGAGCGTCTTGAGCAATGCGTTGAAGGCCTGGTCGGTGAGCTGATGGGCCTCGTCGATGATGTAAATCTTGAAGCGATCGCGCGCCGGACGGTAGCTCAGGTTCTCGATAATCGCGCGGGCGTCGTCGATCTTGCGATAGGTGGCGCCGTCAATCTCGACCACGTCGAGCGCCGCGCCGGCGCGAATCTCGAGGCACGCGGCGCATTCGCCGCACGGCTCGGGGGTCGGTCCGTGCGCGCAATCGAGGCATCGCGCCAGGATCCGCGCGGCGGTGGTCTTGCCGACACCGCGGATCCCGGTGAAGAGGAAGGCGTGAGCAATCCGGCCGCTCTTGAGCGCCTGGATCAGCGTGCGGGTGACGTGCTCCTGCCCGACCAGTTCACTGAAGCGCTCGGGGCGCCATTTGCGCGCCAGCACGAGATGGGATGACGGACTCGAGGCCATCTGTGGGTCTTCTCAAAACACTGCCCGTCGAATGATAGCCAGGCTCCCCTGCGGCACAGGTCGTGGGCCGGTACCGTTGCTTCCTTCCGGACCTGGCGGGGTTCGCGGCGCGCCCTTGCGCAGGACCCGGCTATCAGCGGCGGGCAGTGTTGCCGTATGCGCGGCGCCGCGGCTCCATCGCCACGGCGACCGGCGCTCGAAAAGTGATCATACTCCCTTGAGTCCGTGCGCCCGAACGTCGGCACCTGTTATTAAATTATCACATCCCGCGAGTTGCAACCGATCGGCGCAGGTTTTTGGCGCGGCGCGGCGGCGACGGGTTTGACCGCGCGGCGCGCATATGGAATCGTTCCGCCTCGCCAAAGGGCGGCGCGCGGCGGGATCGCGGACGCATCGGGGAGGAACGGCCATGGAATTCGGCATCTGCATGGACACGCATATCGACAAGTGGGACCTCGTTCGTTACGCCGAGGAACTGGGCTACGAACGCGCCTGGATCCCCGATTCGCAGATGATCTGGTCGGACTGCTACGCCGTGATGGCGCTGGCGGCGCAGGCCACCAAGCGGATCAAAATCGGCACGGGCGTGGCGATTCCGGGCACGCGGATCGCACCGGTCACCGCCCATTCGATCGCGACGATCAATCAAATCGCGCCGGGGCGCATCTTTCTCGGCATCGGCACGGGGCATACCGCGATGCGCGTGATGGGTCAGAACCCCATGAAGCTCAAGGACTTCCGCGAATATCTGCGGGTGGTGCGCGCGCTGCTCAAGGGCGAGGCGGTCGAGTACACTTTCGAGGGCCGCACCCGCGAGATCCAGTTTCTGCATCGCGATCGCCATTTTATCAACCTCGAGCAGCCGATTCCGATCTACGTCGCGGCCAACGGGCCCAAGGCGTGCGAGGCGGTCGGCGCGTTCGGCGACGGCTGGATCACGGCGGTCGGCGAACACGGCGTGGTCCAGGCGCAACGGGGCCTGATCGACGAGGGCGCGCGCCAGGCCGGGCGCAAGCTGCCCAATCCGTTCGTCACCACCGCGCTGGTCAGCGGATGCGTGCTGCGGCCGGGCGACCGCCTGACCGACGACCGCGTAATCGAGGAGACCGGTTCGTGGGTCGCGGCGATTTTGCATTTCAACTATGAAATCTGGAAGGACCTGGGCAAACGCGACGAGCTGATCCCGCCCTACTTCGCCAACGTATGGGAGCAGTACATCGCGCGGGTCGAGGATTTCAGCCTGCCCGAGCATGCGCGCTTTCGCCAGATTCACGACGGCCATTGCACCTTCCTGCAGCCGGGCGAGCGCAAGTTCATCACCCCCGAGGCGATTAAGGGCACCTGCCTGGTCGGCGCACCCGAAGAGATCGTGCATCAATTGAACGAACTGGAGCGCAGCGGGATTCACGGCATCAGCCTGCTGCCGCCGGCCGAATATCAGCGCAAGGTGATCCGCGATTTCGCCGAGCAGGTGATGCCGCTGATGCGCTAGGCCAGTTATGCGCACGGCGCGCCACGCATCGCGGCAACCGATCCGCGGTGGCGCGGGCGATGCGCGGCTGCTATCACGATCGACCATGGACGCGGGCATTCTTCGCATCGGGCTTATCCAGATGAGCTGCGCGGCCGACCCCGCGTTGAACCTGGAAAAGGCGGCCAGCCTGATCGAGCAGGCGGCGGCGCGCGGCGCGGCGGTGGTCTGCCTGCAGGAGCTTTTCGGCTCGCAGTACTTCTGCCAGAGCGAGCGGATCGAGGCGTTCGACCTGGCCGAAGCGATTCCGGGGCCGACCACCGAGCGGCTGGGCCGGGTCGCCGCGGCGCGCAAGGTCGTGGTGATCGCACCGGTCTTCGAGCGGCGCGCGGCGGGCGTCTACCACAACTCGGCGGTGGTGATCGATGAACACGGACGCCTGGCCGGCCATTACCGCAAGATGCACATCCCGGACGATCCCGGCTACTACGAGAAGTTTTATTTTGCGCCCGGCGATCTCGACTTCGCCGCGCATCGCACGACTCCTGGCGCGCTCGGCGTGCTGATCTGCTGGGACCAATGGTTTCCCGAGGCCGCGCGGCTGACGGCGCTGGCCGGAGCGCAGATCCTGTTCTACCCGACGGCGATTGGATGGAGCGGCGAGATGACGCCGGCGGTCCGCACCCGGATTCGCAATGCGTGGGAGACCGCGCAGCGCGCCCACGCGATCGCCAACGGGGTGTTCGTCGCGGCGGTCAATCGCACCGGCGTCGAGGGTGAGCTGGAGTTCTGGGGCAACTCGTTCGTCGCCGATCCGTTCGGCGAAGTTCTGGCGCGGGCGGCCGCGGCGGGCGACGAAACGCTGATCGTCGATTGCGATCTGAATCTGATCGAAGAGACGCGGCGCAACTGGCCTTTTTTGCGCGACCGGCGCGTCGACGCCTATCACGATCTGACCCGCCGCTTCCGGAGCTGACGTGGCCGCGCCCGTCCGTGAGCATCGCCGGCGCCTGGCCACCTATCGCATGCCCGCCGAATGGGAGCCGCAGCGCGCGACCTATCTCGTATGGCCGCATAATCTCGACACGTGGCCGGGCAAATTCGAGCCGATTCCGCAGATTTTCGCGCATATGGCGGCGGCGATTGCACACTTCGAACCGGTGCGTATCCTGATCAACCACGCGGGCCTCGCCACCGGCGTGCGCGCGATGATCGAGCGGGCGGCCGCCCCCGACGGTGGCACGGTGCGGATCGATCGCGTTGAGTTCGCGGTCGTGCCGACCAACGACTCGTGGATCCGCGATCACGGTCCGATCTTTGTCAATCGCCTCGGCGCCGCGGACGCGCCTGCGCAGCTGGCCCTCGACTGGCGTTTCAACTCGTGGGGCGAGAAGTACGGCAGCTACGATCTCGACGACGCGGTGCCGCGCCGCCTGGGCGAGCAGTTCGCGTTTGAAGTGATCGAACCGGGCCTGGTGCTCGAGGGCGGATCGATCGACGTCAATGGCGCCGGCACGCTGCTCACGACCGAAGCGTGCCTGCTCAATCCCAATCGCAATCCCACGCTGATCCGCGGCGAAATCGAGGACTACCTGCGCGCGTATCTCGGCGTAACGAATATCCTGTGGCTGGGCGGCGGTATCGCGGGCGACGACACCGACGGCCACATCGACGACCTCGCGCGTTTCGTCGCAGCGGATACGATCGTCACGGTGATCGAGGACGATCCGGCCGACGCGAACTACGCCGTGCTGCGCGACAATCACCAACGGCTGCGCGCGATGCGCGACCAGAAGGGGCGTCCGTTCACGATCGCCGAACTGCCGATGCCGCCGGCGCTCTACTACGACGGCACGCGGCTGCCAGCCTCGTACGCAAATTTTCTCATCGTCAATCAGGGCGTGATCGTGCCGACCTTCGGATGCGCGGCCGACGCGATCGCGATCGAGACCCTCGCGCGGCTGTTTCCGGGGCGGCGCATCGTCGGCATACCGTCAGCCGACCTGGTCTGGGGCCTCGGCGCGGTCCACTGCCTGACGCAGCAGCATCCGGCGCCCTACTCCGGCTGACTGTCGATTACGATACCGTCGCGGCGCAGCGCTGCGAGCCGATCGTCTCCGTAGCCGCACAGTGAGCGCAGCAGGCCGCTGGTATGCTGGCCGAGCTTCGCGGCCGGCGGCGGATCGAGCGGCGGGGTCTTGGAGAACTTGTGCGGCGACTTGAGCAGGAGCTGTTCGCCGCCCGCGCCATCGGGAATCCGCGCGACCATCCGGCGGCTCAATTCGGGATCGCGCGTGTACTGGCCGACCGAGAGCACGCGGGCCGCCGGCAGGCGCAATTCGTCGGCCAGGATCGCGATCGCGGCGTCGTCACCGGGCAGCGTCACGAGCCATTCCTCGATGATCAGCTTGAGCGCGTCCTGGTTCTGGAAGCGGCCGCCGGCGTTGTTGAACTCCGGCACGTCGAGCAGATCCTCGCGCCCCATGCGCCGCGCCAGCGCGGCCCATTGCGGCTCGGTGAAGACGCCGATGCCAATGTAGCCTTCCTTTGACTTAAACACGCCGTAGGGAAATGCGCCCGTGCGTTGGGTACCGCCGCGCTGCGGATCGAGCGCGCCGTCCGACGCGCCGTAGGCGGCGAGCTGCCAATCGTGCGAGTTGAAGGTGCAATCGATGAGCGCGAGATCGATATGCTGTCCCACGCCGGTACGCTCGCGATGGAACAGCGCGGCCGAGATCGCGCCGAAGGCGTTGATCGCCGTCATGTGATCGGCGATCGCCGAGGCCGGGTAGACCGGATGGCCGCCGGGTTCGCCGACCATGTGCAGAAAGCCGCCGGCGGCGAGCGCGACCAGATCGTTGCCGATGCGCGCGGCATGCGGGCTATCCTGGCCGTAGGTCGAAATCGAGCACATCACGATTTTCGGATTGACCGCCGCGATCGCCTCGTAGCCCAGGCCATAGCCGCGCAGAACTCCCGGCGTGTAATTCTCGATGAGCACGTCGGCCTTGCGCGCGAGATCGAGCACGACGGCGGCGCCCGCGGAGCGTTTGAAATCGACGCACACGCATTGCTTGCCCCGATTGTGCATCGCGAAGTAGACCGGCACGGCGCCGTCGGCCCCGTCGGTCGCGCTGAAGCGCAGGCGGCGCGAGCCGTCGCCGGTCGGCGGCAGCTCAACCTTGATCACCTCCGCACCGAGGTCGACCATCAGGCGCGTGGCCACCGGTCCGGCCAGGTACTGAGTCACGTCGAGCACCCGCACGCCCTCGAAAATCCGTTGGTATTCAGCCATCGCAAGCCATCCTTTGGTAGACCGTTAGGCAACGCACCAACCGATGCGCCGCAAGACGCCGCGCCGTGCGCGGATCGCACCCACGATTAACACGATTCCGCCGCGGCGGGTTAGCCGGGAGACGTGCGCCCGACGCCGCGTTCGGCGCGGTCTGGCGCGACCGTTCAGCGGCGCGCATAAGGCGTGGCATTTAATTTCGCGCGACGATCTATGCAGTGTCGCGGATTTATGTAATGCGACTTTTTATGTGACGCGGCCGCGTCAATGATGCTAAGTACAAGCCCGAGCGAAGCTTACGCCAGGAGGACGCCCCGTGCGCCGCGCGAAACCTATCCGATCAGCCCTGTTTGTACCCGGCAACCGCGAAGACCGGATGCGCAAGGCGCCGCGCTTTGGCGCCGACGCCCTGATTCTCGACTTGGAGGACGCGGTCGCCGCGCCCGACAAAGTCGCCGCGCGGGCGACGGTGCGCAAGATGGTCGAGGAGTTGGGCCGTGCGGGCCAGAATATCTTCGTGCGGGTCAACGACTTCGAGACCGGCCTGACCTGGGCCGACCTCGACGCCGTGGTCTGCGCCGAGCTGTACTGCGTGATGCTGCCCAAGGTCACCGGCCCCGAAGACATCAAGCGCGCCGATACGATCATCGAATTTCTCGAACGCAAGCACGGGATCGAGCCGGGCACCGTGCTGATCGATCCGGTGCTGGAGACCGCGCAGGGGATGCGTCAGGCGTACGAAGTGGCGATCGCGTCGCCCCGCGTGACCCATCTCGGCGGACTGACCGGCAAGGACGGCGACATCGCGCGCGCGATCGGCTTCCAATGGTCGCCCGAGGGACTCGAGGCGTTTTACTACATCTCGAAGGTCCTGCTCGACGCGCGCGCGGCCAATATCGCGTATCCGATGGGCGGGCGCGGATGGTGGGATATCCAGGATCTCGACGGGCTGCGCGCCGAGGCGATCCGCACGCGCCAGTTCGGCTACAACGGGATGCTGCTGATCCATCCGTCGCACGTCGCGATCGTCAACGAAGTCTTCACGCCCACGGCCGAACAGATCGCCGACTGGAAGGATCTGATCGCGGCGGTGGCCAAATGCGAGAGCGAAGGCAGCTCGGTGCTGATCCGCAACGGCATGATGATCGACACCGCCCACGTCAAGGTCGCGCAGGAGATGCTCAAGTGGGCGGCCGAACTGGGGATGGCGTGACCGCGCATCGCTGAGCCCACCCGCGCTTGCGCCCCCGACTTTATGCGGGCTTGCGCCGCGACTTTACGCGGGCTTGCGCCTCATCATGGCCGTACGCCGCGACTTGACCACGATCTCGCCGCGCTGATTGACGCCGCGATGCTCGAAGATCACGATGCCCCATTGCGGGCGCGACTTCGATTCACGCACCTCGATGACCTGGGTTTCGGCGGTGATCGTGTCGCCGATAAACACGGGCTTGGGAAAATCGGTCTTGTCGAAGCCGAGATTGCCGACCGTGGTGCCGAGCGTAAGGTCACCGACCGAGAGTCCGACGACCAGGCCCAGGGTGAAGATCGAATTGACCAGCCGCTGGCCGAACTCGGTATTTTTCGAGAATTCAGCGTCCAGATGGAGCGGCTGCACATTCATCGTGAGCGTCGTGAAGAGCAGATTGTCGGTTTCGGTGACGGTGCGGCTCGGCTGATGCTTGACCACGTCGCCGACGCGAAATTCCTCGAAGTATTTTCCTGCCATCTGAGCCTCGTGTGAACGGATTCGTGTAACTGATACCAGAACTTCCGCGCCGAGTGCGAGCGCAAAGCACGACGGCCGGACTAGGTCGCCTTGGCGGTGGCAGCGGGTGCTTGAGGCACGGCGGCACGCGGGGGCGCGGCGTGATCTTCGGGCGACAATTCCTCAAGCGTGCGGCCGCGCGTCTCGGGCACGTAGCCGATGATCAGAATCAGCCCGAGCAGCGGTCCGGCGGCGAACAGCGACGCCGCTTTGCCCAGTCCGCCCATCGGCGCGGCGAGTAGCCCGACGGCGAGCGGCGCCAGCGTCCAGCCCAATTGGCCGAAGACCTGCACTGTCAGACTGTAGCCGGTGGCGCGCGAGCCGGTCGGAAACAGCTCGGACGACAGCGCCGACATGGCGGTGCGGGCGCCCTGGTACGAGAACATCGTCATCATCATCGCAAGCATCATCACGTGGTCGCTCGGCGTGCGGAACAGCACGGCCATCGAGACCGACGAGGCGGCGAAAAACAGCGCCGTAGTCAGGCGCCGGCCGATGCGGTCGAGCAGCAATCCGCACAGCAGCGTGCCCATCGTACCCGCCAGGTAGGCGACCACGATGGTCAAGCCGATGCGGCCCGAGGTCCAATGGTGGTCGCGTTTGGCGTAGAGGCTGAAAAAGGAAATCGTTGGCCCGCCGACCAGGCCAATACAGTTGCAGAGCGTGCCGGTGACCAGCATCCGGCTGCGATAGGTGGGGTCGGCACCCTTGAAGCATCGGCGCATCGGATCGAGCATCCCGCCATGCTCGCGGCCACGGGCGCGCCGTTCGGTTTCGCAGGCTTCGAAGCGCACGGTCTCGCGGATGCCGCGCCTGAGCCAGGCGACGGCGAGCAGCGGGGCGATGCCGATGAGGTACATCCCGCGCCAGCCCCAATTCGATTCGGCGACGTAGCCGTAGAGGATGCCGGCGGCGGCCACGCCGAGAAAGGCGACCATGTGCAGAATCGAAATGGCGCGGCCGCGCAGTTCGTCGGGAAACTCCTCGCAGATGATGGTCACCGCGATGCAGAATTCCGCGGCCAGAAACACCTGCGAAGCGCTCTGGAAAAGCGTAAACGAGAGCATCCCGGTGGACAGCGCCGTGCACAGCGTGAAGAGCGCGTAGAGCAGCACGGTATGCGCGATTACCGGCTTGCGCCCATAGCGGTCGGCCAGCGTCACGACGAAGAACGAGAGGATGCCGCCGAAGCGGACCACCGTGGCGATCGCGCCGATGGCGGCGTTGCCGAGATGGAAGGTGCGCGCGATGTCGGGCGTGCAGAGGTGAAAGATCGTTATGTCGTAGCCTTCGAAAATCGTCGCCGACATGAGCATCGCGAGCAGCGACCAGAGGTAGCGGCGCGATGGTCCGGTATGCGGCGCCCGATCGGTCGCGGAGGAGATTGGTGCGGCGGCGTCCATGCTTCGATTCGGAATGCGGTCCGGATCACCAATACGCTTTCAGATAGCCCGCACGGCGGCAAGCCGAATTGTGCGGTCCGCAAGCTGCCCGGCGGCATTTGCGGAGGCGGTGATTGAGGAAATCACGGTGCGCGGCGGATAGCCGCGCGTCCGGCTTCAATCAGCGAACCGCCATGGGAACTCGACTTCTGGGCGTCGAAGGTCACCTGATAATCGGCGCCGCCGAAGGTAAAATCGAGCGGATGGTCGCGGCTGGAGACGTGAAACAGCTGGCCCGAATAATAATTGGTCAGGGCGCCGGCCAGCGCACCGCTCGAACCGGACAACGCGATAGCCTGCCCCTGGCATTGCATGCGTGCCATCAGGTCGTCCTGGTTGCAGTTCGCCGCCGGTGAATCGAGGGTGATTTCGCTGACCGCCAGATCGCCGCCCTGGGCGCGCATCGACGCATCGTACGCCATCGAGCGATAGCCAACCTGTCCGGCGACGGTGAGCAGGTTCTCGCCGCCGTTGACGGTGACCTTACTGGCCGTCAGGGTCTCGGTAACGCCCTGGACCGGAATCGGGATGTCGAAAGTCGTTGCGTAGAGCCGCAGCACCTGGTTGATAAATATATAGTTGGCGTCGGCAACCACATTACTCATTTGCGGCGCGGCGGCTATCTCATTGACGATCGCCGCGCCAGTGAGTAATGGGCGTGGATCGCCAATCTGGCCGCTGGGGATTGCGACGATGGAAATTGCCTGGCCGGGAAAGCCGATCGCGAGATCGAACGCGACGTTGCGGCCGGCGCCGGTCAGCACGCGCAGACCCGCAGTGCCGTAGCTCTTGACCGGTCCGAGGCCGCGCAGATTCGGCGCGGTATAGCCCGGCCGGGCGGCGCCAGCGGCGTCGACGACCGTCAGGGTAAGTCGCCACGGAGTCCATGCGGCGCGGATGCGGACGACGCCGAGCCAGTCGGGCGCGCCGGCGGAATCGAGCATCCGCGACGCGATGCGCGCGAGCGATGTGCCGCATTCGGCAGGGCCGAGCGGAGTCGGCGCGGCGGCCATGCCGGGAAAGATGACACCCAAGGCGTCGGCCCCGCCGCCGGCGGCCGGGCCGCAGTAGACGATACTTACGATGGACAATTTTTGCGGCACAACGTCGGTTGCCGCGCTGGGCGAATCGATCGCGACGGGCAGCATCTGCGCGATCGCATTCTGGATCAGCGCGGGCAGCATCACGACGCGCAGCGGGGGCGAGCTTTGCGCAAAAGCATCACGCGGCGCGAAAGCCAGCGTAATCAGCACTGCGGCTATCGAGACGGCGACGCGTGAAATACCCGCGGCGCGCACACCGATGGCACGACGCATTTTACGGGCGAAAGCTTTTGCTCCACGCATCGTCGTGACTCACGGATAATCGCCGCAATCTTCCCGCCGCACCCTGCCGGCGCCATTCACGCGTCATCGATTCGGGTTTGAGCGAACGGCAAAACACATCAATTCTGGCACGCCGAAAGGTCCGGCGACAGACGCGGGTTTACGCTGGAATCGCGCCTGGGGGTTGCGCTCATGCGATGGGCGGCGGCGCCCCGGTTGACCCGCAATCCATAGGTTAACCATAATCATCCACAACGTCGCCACTTGGAGAATCCGATGTCACGCATTCCTCTGGTCGAACCGGAAAACGCCTCGCCTGCCGTCCGCGCGCTGTACGAAAGTATCGAGTCGAGCGGACTTGAGTTGCTGAACGTGATCAAGCTATTCGGCAACAGCCAACATATGCTGGCGGGCCTCTACGATTTCATTCAAGGTATCTACCTCAACGCCGCGCTCTCGCCGCGCTATCGCGAGCTCGCGTACCTGCGCGCGTCGCAGGTTAACTCCTGTCATTATTGAATTCCTACCCATTTGATGCTCGGTCGGAGCATCGGACTGACAGATGATGAAATGGCCGCGATGGCCGATGCGGAAACCAGCCCGCTGTTCGACGATACGGATCGGCTGGTGATGCACTATTCGGCGGTTCTAACGCGCGAGAATCGCGTGGATGACGCGCTGTATGCCAGGCTGGCGGCGCGCTTCAGCAAGCAGGAATTGATGGAACTATGCTTCACGGTCGCGATGGCCGCGCTGGTCAACCGCGTCCATGCGACGTTCCTGACCGATCTCGACGCTGACACGCGGGCAAAGATAGGTGAGGCGCCTTTTTGCCCAATCGGCCGCTGAATTCGATTGGCGGCGGAATTGAAATGACGATCGCCGGGCACGACTGAACGGTCGGCTGAAATAGCCGTCCGCAGGGGCTATTTCTTGCCGGCAAAGCCGCCGCCGATCCGGTTGACGTCGGTCGGATTAATCAGGTCCGGAACACGCCAGCCGTCAAGGTCGTACTCGGCCATGAAGCGATCGACCGAGGCTTTGAGTTCGCCGGCGAGTCCATTGGCGATCGCCATCGGCAGATTTTCGAGCCGGATATTTTCATAGTTGCCGGCGTAATTACGTTCGTACAGTTCGTGGCGTCCGCCAAATTCCGTGCCGACCGAATCCCAGAGAACCTTGAGCAGCTTGACCCGATCGAGCGCGTCATAGCCATTCGATCCGCGAATATATTTATCTATGTAGGGACGGAGTTCCGGCGTCTTGAAATCCACCGAATGGGAATTCAGATAGATTAGTCCACTCGAGATAGTCTGTTCGGCAATCTCCTTGATTCGCGGATAGGCGGTCGTCGCCAGGAACCGATAGGCCATTCCATACTCGGTATTGGGCTGGACGGCGCCATTGACCCAGGCTTCGGGCGATTTGACCATCGCATCGCTCAAACCCCAGAAGATACTCCGCCATGCGATTACCTCGCCGATCTGAACTTGCGCGGAGCGCAGATCCTGGGCGCCGATCGCGTCGATCGCCTTGAGCAGTACGCCCGCCAGGAAATCGAGCTTGACCGCCAGCCGGGTACATCCGTGCAGCGTGAAGCGCGGGGTGAAACCCGAGGCGGGGAAAAAGCTGTTGGCCTTTTCCAGGTCGCGGTAGACGAACAGGTTTTCCCAGGGAATCAGTACCTTGTCGAGCACCAGGATGGCGTCATTTTCGTCGAAGCGCGAGGACAGTGGATAGTCGAACGGACTGCCCATGGTCGCCGCCATCAATTCGTACGACGGGCGGCAGATTAGCTTCACGCCCGCGCTGTCCATCGGGATGATCGCGAACAGCGCGGCCTCGGGCTTGCCGAGCGGCGTCGGTCCGTAGAAGCCGATGAAGTTGCAGTTGGTCAGCGCCGAGCCGGTGGCGACGACTTTTGCGCCGCTGACGATCACGCCCGCACTGGTCTCTTTTTCGGCGTGGACGAAAACGTCGAGCACCTCGTCGGGCGATTTGCTCTTGTCGACCGGCGGATTGATGATCGCGTGATTGAGGAAGAGGCAGCGCTCCTGCACGCGGCGATACCAGCGGAGCGCGTTTTCCTGATAGGGCGCGTAAAATTCCGCGTTCGCGCCAAGCGTACCAGTGAGACTCGCCTTGTAATCGGGCGATCGGCCCATCCAGCCGTACGAGATTTTCGCCCACTCGGCGATCGCGTCGCGGTCCGCTACCAGCTCTTCGCCGCTGTGCGGAATTTTGAAATAGCGATGGGTAAAGCCGCCATTGCCGGTATCGGTCGGAGCAGTCAGCCGCGCGCTCGATTTTGGATCGTGCAGCGCGTCGTACATCCGCGCGAGCATCCGCGCCGAATTGCGGAACGCCGGATGCGCGGTCACATCCTTGACGCGCTCGCCGTAGATCCATACTTCGCGCGAGTCACGCAGGCTTTCGAGGAACTCGCGGCCGGTGAACGGCCGCACCGCGTTCGCGCCTTGGCCGGTTTTGACGCCGGCGGCGGCCGACTTATCATCCTTCATGCGAGCGCTCCATGACGCACTGCCGATATGCCGTCGCGTTCGTCCGCTGCGCGATTATTCCGGGAGCGAGCGGGCACCGCGAGCCGCCGCAATAGTCAGTGCGAATCGCCATCGGGGCCGAAGCCGCCATCCTCGGGCCGATGGCCATAAATGTCCTCGACATAGTATTCCGACTGATGAGTCGCCGGCCGGCCGCCATATCCGTACTCGATCATCCATCCCGAGGGATTGCGCAAGTAGAATGAATACATGTGGTCGTTGGAATGTTTGCCGGGTGTAATCGTTACCGGAATCTTCTGCTTGCGCACCAGATCGTAAGCTAAGCCGACGTCGTCGAGATTATCCACTTCAACCATCAGGTGGTTGATGCGCCGCTCCTGCGGGCCGATGCCGAACGCCACCGAATGATCGCGGTCGTTACAATGCATAAAGACCGGCGCGACGATGCGCTTGCCCATGCGAATTTTATATTCCACACCCCCGCGCATCCCGAGCAAACTATAGAAGCGATAGGCGGCGGCGGTATCCTCCTCGCGAACTATGCAATGGCCGATTCCGCCCGTGCCGGTCTTGAAGCGGCCGTGCATGCGGCGTCCCGGATGAAACGGCTTGCTGTACTGGATTTCGGGACCGTGGAAGATTTCGATCGGATTCCCCGACGGATCGCTGAGCGTCAGAAGTTCGAGCACGCGTCGCTCGGCGGCCTCGTCCTCCGTACCGACGCGGTACTTCAAGCCCGCCTCGGACAATTGGATCTGCATCGCGCGAAATTCCTCTGCCCCCGCGACCCGGAAGCCCAGGTATTCCAGGTCGTCGGCGCCGTTGGCGTGCAGCACCAGGCGATGGTGCCAATAGTCCATGCGCAGATAGCAGCGGTCGCCCTCGCCTTCGTCGGCGACTTCCATGCCGAGCGTCTGGCCGGCAAACGCCTTCCAGGCGTCGATATCTTTAACGCCAATCCCCATGTAGCTCAGTTCGGTTACCTGGATCATTTCGTTCTGCCTCCGCGGCTTTTCCGCCGGCTATTTGGCACGCATGCGCACAGGTTCGCCATAGCGAATCGTTTGTCACCCCATATAATTCATATAGCCGGAAAAATGACCAGCGCGGCATCGGAGCGAAAAGAAAGGGCGGTGCGCGAGGCGGCGGCTAAGTCGGAGAGCCGGCGGCGCCCAGCGTTGGCAGATGCGCGCGGCTTGGACTAGCATCACCGGGCGGCGAGCACGGGCGAACGATCGCGGCTGCGCATGCAATCTCGCTTGACGCGGCGCGCCCGATTCCTTCACTTAAGCACTTGAACGAATCTCCACGAGAGGCGGGTAACGACGATGAAAACCTTCGTGATGAAGGGCCTGGGACAGGTCGGTTTTGGCGACAAACCGATGCCGACGGCGGGGCCCAATGACGCGATTATCAAGACGACCAAGGCGCTCATCTGCACCTCGGATTCGCACACCGTGCATGGCGCGATCGGGCCGCGTGAAAATCTGACGCTCGGCCACGAGGCGGTCGGCATCGTCCACCAGGTGGGCGCGCAGGTGAAACTCTTCAAGCCGGGCGATCGGGTGGTGGTCGGCGCGATCACGCCCGATTGGGGCGATCTGGCGTCACAGGCGGGCCATTCGTCGCAATCCGGCGGACCGCTCGGCGGGTGGAAATTTGCCAACACCAAGGACGGCGTCTTCGCCGAGTTTTTTCACGTCAACGACGCGGACGCCAACCTGGCGCTGATTCCGCCCGGCGTCAGCGACGAAAGCGCGGTCTACTGCTGCGACATGCTGTCGACCGGCTTCATGGCCGCCGAAAATGGCGACGTGCCGATCGGCGGCGCGGTCGCGGTATTTGCGCTCGGACCGGTCGGGCTGATGTCGATCGCTGGAGCAAAATTTCGCGGTGCCGGGCTGATTATCGGCGTAGACTCGGCGCCCCGGCGGCAGGAACTGGCACGCTACTATGGCGCGGACGCGATCGTCGACCATACCGCCGGCGACCCGGTCAAAAAGATCATGGAGCTCACCGGCGGCGCCGGCGTCGACTGCGCTATCGAGGCGTTGGGCGGCAACGAACCGTTCCAGAATGCCATCCGTGTGACCAAGGCCGGCGGCACGATCTCGAACGCCGGCTATCACGGCGCCGGAGAATTCGTCTCGATACCGCGCGTCGATTGGGGCGTCGGAATGGCGGAGAAGACGATTCGTACAGGGCTATGCCCGGGCGGGCGCTTGCGGATGGAGCGCTTGATCCGAATGCTGCAAGCCGGCCGGATCGACCCGACCAAGATGACCACCCATACGTTTCGCTTCGCGGAACTCGACAAGGCGTTCGAGACGATGGACAAGAAGCTCGACGGCGTGATCAAGCCGTTGATCGTCTTTTAGGGCAGGCGCGCGGCGCGAGCCGATCGCGACGGCCATGCGATGCGCGCTATCGAGGTGGTTCCTCGATAGCGCGCAAGGCTGGAAATTGATCCGGGCGGCGGTCAGGCCGGTTTCCTGGGCGCGGGCGGAATACCGGCCTCGACGGTCATCGGCAAAGCGAATTTGATCTGTTGCGGCGCCTCGCAAACGGTGTCGCTGCAGGCTTGAAAGCGCAGCGTGCCGCCGATCTGGTAAAGTCCCGGCGTGATCGTGGTGGCGATCGCCTCGAGGAACGGCACCGGCATCGGCGGACTCCATCGCACACGCAGCTTGCCGATCGCGCGGACTGAGCCCTCATAGACCGAGAGGGTCTCGCCGAGCGCCTTCAGCAGCTTCCGCTCGGGCGCCGGAAATTCCATCGATTGCTCATCGATGAGGTCGCTGTCGAAGGTCAGATCGGTGACCTGATAGTTATCGGGCAGCGGGCTTCCGTAGATATGCCATCCGGGCTTCAGCCCGATCTTGAGGGCGACCGCAAGCTCCTGGCCGGGAAAGCATCGATCGGCCGACAGCGTGACCGAGGCTTCGAGCATATCGGCCTCGATGCGCAGCGTGTTGCCGCCCTTGAAATCCTTTACATGGCGCAGGAGCACCTGCGAGGCCGACGGACGATATTCATAGCTGCGCAGGAAGGTTTTCTCCCGCACGACGCCGTCGGGCGTGAGCAGGTAATCGCCCGGCCACGGCATCCCGTACATCATCTTGTGATCTTCGGGGACGTTGGTGTTCAGAATCCCGAAGGCCCGAATGACCTTGCTGCCGACGTCCGACAGCATCGGGAATTCTATGTTGTAGGCGGCACTAAAACGGTTCAGGACTTCGCGCGAATCGAAGGTGATCGACGCAGCGTTGATGCCGTTGGCCTTGAGCATTCCCAGGTTGTGTTGCAGCTCGACGAGCTGGTTGCGGCAATAGGGTCACCAATCGGCGCTGCGGCTGAAAACCAGCAGCAATCCGTTCGGCCCCATCAGATCATGCAGCGCCCGGCTCGTGCCGTTCTGATCGCTCAGCGTGAAATCGGGAACCTTCTCGCCGACCTCGGGGCCGGTGCGATAGCCGTCATTTTGCGCTTCGACGAAATCGAGCCAATCGGGCGTCGTGATCGGCGCGCCGCCACCGCCCATCCGAGCAATCATGCCGTGTAGAATCTGAGCCTTGGTCGCTAGGTCCATGGCGTGCTCTCCTTATCGGTGCGCGATTAAGTGCGCGCGCGGCGCCGCGGTTGATCGACGCCCACTTGTGTCTGATGGCCAACCGTAATAATTTTGGAACGATCAGTCAAGTAATCGCGCGAGGCGATAAAAAGATTGATGTCTGGCGGGGCAATGATGAATCATGGGGGAACGGAGGAATTTTCGGCGGCGGCAACCGCGCAGCTCATAATGGCTCAAGCGTATGTCTGGCGTTAAACAATTCAAGACCAGCGACGTGCTCGACCGCGCGATGGCGGTGTTCTGGCGGCACGGCTATCAGGCCACCTCGATTCAAGATCTGATCGAAGCGACCGGAATCAATCGCGGCAGTCTGTACGCGACCTTCGGCGACAAGCAGCGGCTGTTCCTGGCGGTGCTCGATCACTATATGGAGCAGGTCGGCAAGCCGATGCTGGCGGAATTGGCTGAGCCGAATCCGCGGCGCGCGATCGAGCGGCTGTTCGCCGCGATAATTCGCCGCAACTGCGATCCGGCGCGGCCGCGCGGATGTCTGGCGACCAACACGGCGCTCGAATGCCCGGACGCGGGAGACGAGATCAACCGCAAAATCGCGGCAAATCTCGGACAGATCGAATCGGCGATTTACCGTGTGCTGCGCCGCGCCCAGGCCGACGGGTCGCTCGATCCGAACCAGGACGCGCGATCGCTGGCGCGGTATTTTCTCGGCGTCGCGCAGGGCCTGAATGTAGTCAACAAAGCCTTCGCCGATCCGGCGATCCTGCAGGACATCGTCGAGACCTCGATGAGCGTCTGGAAGGCTCCCCAAGCCGACAGCGTCAAGCGAACGGCGCGGATCCGACCGACGGCCTGAAGCGTCGTGGACGCTGTCGCAGGTCGATTTCGCGCGCCATCCTCAGCCGCTCATCAGGGAAAATCCACCAGGTCATTTTCAAGCGGTATAGTCGCCAGGTAGCGGCGCGCCGGACCGGTCGGACGAATTACCGGCGGATCGACCGTCGCGTCGACGATTTGCGACGGCTTCACCTCGACTTCATCGTAAACATAGGTGAGACCTTGAGCCGCGAGAAATGAGGGCGCATCGGCGATCTGAAAGTGCAGATGAGGCTCGGTCGAATTGCCGGAATTGCCCAGCCGCGCGAGAACCTGGCCACGCTTCACCACGTCGCCCAGCTTCACCTTGAGCGAGCCTGGTATCAGGTGGCCATACAGCGCGTAGCGATGAAAGCCGATATCCAGCGCGACGTAGTTGCCGCCCGCCGTCTCCATCGTCATCTCGACCGCGCGCGCAACCGGATCGGGCGTGTTTTCCGGCAGGCCGTCCTTTAGTCCGACGACCTTACCGTCGGCGACTGCCAGCAGGTCGGCGCCATAGCAGAGATAACTCGTATTTTTCTTTGGGTCGCCGATATAGGTTTGGCCCTGCGGTGAAATCTTCACATAATCGATTGCAAAGCGCTGGGCAAAATAGACCACGCCATTGACCACCATCCGCGCACGCCGATGATACGAAGTATTCGACGGACCGCCGCCAGCGAGCCAGTCGCCACCGCGCAACGGCGGGCCAATCGAGATTGGCGGCGCCTCGTCGACGGCAATCGGCGCGGCGCGAATATCATATTGCTCGTCGACCTGCCGCTTCACCCGGCATTCGACGTCGTTAGTCAAACGGCGCGGAACCGCGCTCGGGTCGGCAAACGGGATCCACACGTAGACGACGCTGGTCCGGCCCGATTCGATTTTCGTGGGCGCGCTTGCCTCGTCCGTCGCACCGATGCGATGAATCATGCTCGCGAGTTTTGCGCCGGAGAAAGTAAACACGGTCCGCGGATTGTCGGCATCGGCGACTCGCAGGCCGGTCACGTCGATCGGATTCGAGTCATAGCTGGTCAGAATCAATTCGTAGACCAGGTAGGCGTTGCCGAACGCGACCATTGGATTGGGATTCTGCACGACTCCAACGGCGAGTAGCGCCGGACGGGCGTCCGCCGCAGCGGCGTTTTGCAATGGGCCGCAGAGTCCGGCGAACAGGATGAAAGGCGCAAGCAGGGCGGAAACCGTCGTGCGAAAATTCGCGCGCCGATGTTCCCGAGACCGTGGATGAAAAGCCGCGGCGATCGGCCGGCGCGCGGATATCATCGTTCGTGTTTCGCAGTCGGTTATGTCGATTACCAAGTCCGCCTCATTCCAGTAATTCGCATTCATTCCGCAATTCGCCTGCACTACCGAGAACGCCTCGTATAGTCATTGAGATTTGCTATTTCAGGTGCCCGAGAAATTCGATCATTAGCCGGCTCACCTCGTCCGGGCGCTCCTGCTGCGTCCAATGACCGACGCCCGGCAGCACGACTTTCTTGCTCAGCCTGGGCAAGTTGGTATCCATCGCGTCGAATTCAGCCTTCCAGAACTCCATCACCACGTCGCGCTCACCGGCAACGAACAGCGTCGGTTGCAGAATGCGCGCACCGTCGAGAAATGGGGTCAGCGACCAGTTGCGGTCGACGTTGCGATAGTAATTGAGTGGACCGGCGAAGCCGCTGCGTTTGAACTCCGCGGTAAAGAAATCGAGGTCTTCATCGCGAAGCCAGGCCGGCTGCGGAGCCGGCGGCGTCACCGGCGGCGGCGCCTTGGGATCGGTCACGTAATTCCAGCGCATCGCGGGCGCCGGCTCGCCCGACGCGTAATAGAGGATATTGAGCAGCATTCCCCTGACGTCGGCCTCGAAAATTCGTTCCGAGCCGGGCGCACGGAAGATCTGCTGATAAAAAATCTTGCCCGGATACTGCTGCCGTTCCCACTCGCTTGGACTGATTGGGCCGCGCGGCAGAAAGGGCACGCTCAGCAGGACCACCGCGCGAAACAGATCGGGCCGCAGCATCGCAGCGTATTGCGTGACCCATGCGCCCCAATCGTGACCCGCGATCACGACCGGATGCTCGCCCAGGGCGTTGAGCAGGCCCACCAGGTCGCCGGTTAACTGAAAAATGTCGTAATCCTCGGCCGCGGTGGGCCGATCCGACTGGCCGTAGCCGCGCAGGTCCGGCGCGATCACCCGAAAGCCGGCCGCGGCGAGCGCGCGAATCTGATGCCGCCACGAATACCACGACTCCGGAAAGCCGTGGCAGAGCAGCACCGTCGGACCCTGGCCCGCCTCGACGTAGTGCATCCGAATGCCGTTGGTCTGGACAAATCGATGGGCGAATTCGCTCATTGTACTATATCCTCGTACTATTTCTTCCTATTTCTTCGCACTATTCTCTCATTCCGCATCCACGCGATCCGCAACTGACTGTCATCGCGCGTCTCAGTTGTTCGCGCGCATCCAGCCGGCGACCCGTTCGCCGATTGCGATGCAGGTCAAGTTGGTATTGGCGCGAACGATATTCGGCATCACCGACGCGTCAACCACGCGCAAATCCTTGACGCCGCGCACGCGGCATTGCTGATCGACGACCGCCGCGGGATCCGAATCGGGGCCCATCTTCGCGGTACCGACCGGATGATAGATGGTGCCGCAGTTGTTGCGCAGGAAATCGGCCGTCGCCTGGTCGGAATCGACGGTCGCCTGCGAGATGCCGACGAATTCCTTGACGTACGGAGCGAAGTGCGGGCCGTTCATCAGGCGCCACGCAATGCGCACGCCTTCGCTCATCCGGCGCAGATCTTCAGGATCACCGAGGTAGTTCAGATCGATCGCGATCGGGACGTTGGGATCGGCGCTGCGCAGATTGAGCCGGCCCCGCGCGCGCGGCCGTTGCAATCCGGGAACGACGCCGACGCTCGGGATGGGAAGATCGAGCGCCGCTCCTTGCCACAACGCGCCGTTGAAGAAATTGAGAATGTACATCTGCATGTCGTTGAACTCGCTCGAACCCGCGGCGGTATAGCGAATCCCGATCGGGTTGGTGACGAGCGGATCGTGCACGAGGCCGGCCACCGGCACGGCGACCACCGGCGCGAGCACGTGATCGATCAGGTTCCTGCCGACGCCCGCAAGGTCGACGATCGGCTTGAGGCCGAGCGCCTGGAGTTCCGCGCGCGGACCGATGCCCGATCGCAGCAGAATGGCGGGCGAGTTGATAGCGCCGGCGGACAGGGTCACGCGGCGCGCGCGCACGGTCTGGACGACGCCGCCGCATTCGACTTCGAGACCGGACGCGCGGCCGCCTTCGACGACTACACGATGCACGTTGCAAAACGGCCGGATAGTCAGATTGAGGCGATGACGCGCGGGATTGAGATAGCCAATCGCCGTCGAGATGCGCACGCCGTCGCGCCGATTGCGCGGCCACGGACCGACGCCGGTCGAACGGGGATCGTTGTGGTCCCAGACCTCGGGGAAGCCACTATCGCGGCAGGCGTCGAAGAAGGCGCGGTTGATCGGCTGCCAGCCGGCGCGCGGCGGCCGTTCAATCCAGATGGGACCGCTGGTGCCGTGGAAATCGCCCTGCGCGTCGCGATCGTTTTCGAGCTTGCGAAAGCACGGGAGGATTTTCTCGAAGCTCCATTCGCCGTTGCCCCAGGCGGCCCATTCGTCGAAATCCTCGGGCGTGCCACGCAGGGCGATATGCCCGTTGACGGCCGACGAACCACCGGTGACTTTGCCGCGTGGGTACGCGATCTCGCGGTCGGCGGTCGCTTTGGCGACGAAATTCCAATCGTGCGGGCCGGCCGAGATCCACGTGCGCAGAAGATCGTCGGGCGTACTGTCGACGCTCGCGTAATCCGGCCCCGCTTCGAGCAGCAGCACGCGGCGATCCGGATCCTCGCTCAAGCGTGCGGCCAGCACCGCCCCGGACGATCCGGCACCAACGACGACATCATCGTATTCCATGTGCGCCTCATCGCTATCGGATGGATGGGCGACGATAGCCCCGCGCGGCGGCTACCGCAATCGGAATACGCGCGAGTTGGGCGAACGCATCCGGGCGCGGCGGAGAGATTATCCGGCGACGGCGCGCACCGGCTACGCCATCGGCACCTCTTCGGTGATGAACGAGATGCAATTCGCGACGTCGACGAATTTCAATTCGTCGGGACGGATGATCTCGAGGTAGCGCGGTTCGCTGAACGCGCGCGTAATCTCTTCGGGACTGTCGAACCACAGCTCCGCGACGCCGTCGTACGCCGCATCCTTGCCGAAGGCCAGCGCGCCCGGAACGATATGATACTGCACATACTTGCGCACGTGGCGCATGAACTCGGGGACGCTGGTGACCAGCGGGCCGTGCTGGTTGCGCCAGTAGTCGCTGAACTCCACGCGGGTCATGCCAGGTTTGCGCTTTGCGCATATAATAAAATTTACCATTGCGATAGCTCCTCGCGATCACGGATCCGAAAGCGCGCGAGCATCGCCCAGCGCGATCGGTCCGCGGTATTGGAATCGTCGTTATCGATTCGCATTGAGGGCCGCGCCCAACGCGAATCAGTCGTCGTCGAGCGCCGAAAAGGCCCGATCCAGCAGCTTCATCTGAACGGCGGACAAGCGCCATCCCGCGGCGCCGCAATTCTCGGTGACGCGCGCCGCCTTGTCGGATTTGGGTATCGCGACGACCCCGGGATGCGCGACGCACCAGTTCAGCGCGACCTGCGCGTTGCTCCTATGCGTCTCGGCGGCGACCTGCTCGAGCACCGCCATCGCCGCGGGATTCGACGATGAACCCGCATCGCGGGCGAGCGGGCCGCTGTCGAGCGGCGTATAGGCGAGGATCGTGATCCGGTTGGCGTCGCAATAGGGCATCAAGTCGGCCTCAATCTGGCGCCGATTGAGATTATACAGTACCTGGTTGGCGGCGATCGGATGGTTAGTCATCGCGGCTTGCGCCGCGCGCAGTTCGGCGGTCGAGAAATTGCTCACGCCGATATACTTCACCAGTCCGCGATCCACCAACGCCTCCATCGCGCGCATCGTCTCGCCGATCGGCACCATCGAGTTGGGCCAATGGATCTGGTACAGATCGATATAGTCAGTATTGAGCCGCTGCAAACTGGCTTCCGCCGCGCGCAATACCTCGTCGTGCCGCAGATGGCTGCCGGATACCTTAGTCGCGATAAATACGCGATCGCGGATATTTTGGACCGCCTCGCCGACGACCTTTTCGGTGCCATAGGCCTCGGCCGTGTCGATCAGCGACGCGCCCAGATCGATCGCGCATCTGAGCGGCTTGACGCCGCCGCCATAACGCCATACGCCCACGCCAATCGCGGGCACCGTCGCGCTGGTACTACCAAGCGGTTTTTGATCCATCGCAAATCACTCCGTCAGCCGCTGATCCGGCGACGCGCGCCGGCTGGTATTCAGACCGAGCGGATCGAGCCGCCGTCCAGCCGAATCATCGAGCCCGTGATGTAGCCGGCCAGCGGACTCGCCAGAAAGGCCGCCATCGCGCCGAATTCGGCGGGCTTGCCCATGCGGCCCACCGGGATAGTGCGTGCGGCGCGCTGCGCGAACTCCTCGAGCGTGATGCCCTGCTGCGCCGAAGTCGCACGCTGGACCTGCAGCACGCGGTCGGTCTCGAACGCGCCCGGCAACAGCGTATTGACGGTGACGCCGTCGCGCGCGACCTCGCTCGCCAGGGTCTTGGCCCAGCCGACGACCGCGCCGCGCAGGGTGTTCGAGATGGCGATCTGCGGGATCGGCTGAATCACCGACTCGGAGGCCACGTTGAGCACGCGGCCCCAGCCGCGCTTGCGCATCTCGGGCAAGAGCATATCGGTCAGCCGAAAGTAGACCAGGACCATCGAGCGGAACTGCGCCTCCCACAGGTCGGGGGCGACGCCGATCACGCGCGTGGGCGGCGGACCGCCGGAATTGTTGAGCAAAATATCGATTGGGCCGAGCTGATCGCGCGCGGATTTGGCGGCGTGCTCGATCGTCGCCCAATCGGCGGTGTCGGCGGCGAGGCCGATCGCGCGGCCGCCGCTCGCCGTGATCTCGACGACCGCCTGATCGAGAGCCTCCTTGCCGCGCGAGACGATGGCGACCGCGACGCCTTCGCCCGCGAGCGCATTGGCCACGCCGCGGCCGAGCCCCTTGCTGCCGCCCAGGACCAGTGCCGTCTTGCCTTTTAGACCAAGATCCATGTTCCGCCTCCGAACCCGGGCGTGCGCCGCGGGTTTCAGTATTCAGATTGGTTTCCGACCGGCCGGCGTGCGACGCAATCGGCGTGGTGTCTACTAAAAGCACCGAATGCGCGCAAAACGCCAGAGTCGCGTTGCCCGTCGGACGCTGCTGCGTGGCACTGCTGCCGGCGCGCCGCACGGAACAATCTGTCACAATGATTGACGAGCGCTTGCCGGCAACTTTGGGCCGGTTCGTCTGAAGATCAGATTGGAGCCACCATCATGCGAGGTAGAATTATGAGTCGGAGCCCATTGAACTTTAAGCTGGCCTTAGCGAGCCTGATCGCCGCAACCGGCCTGATACTCATCCAGGCCACGGCGGTCCGGGCCGCCGCGGGCCAGCAGACCGCGGTGCTTTCAGGCGGATGCTTCTGGGGCGTCGACGGGGTCTTCAAGCACGTCAAGGGCGTCACCAACGTGATTGCCGGATATTCCGGTGGCGACGCAAGTACGGCGACCTATGAACAGGTTAGCACGGGAACTACCGGTCACGCCGAGTCGGTGCGGATTACATTCGATCCGGCGAAGGTCTCTTATCAGGATCTGCTCAAGGTTTATTTCCAGGTCGCGACCGATCCGACCGAACTCAACCGGCAAGGGCCCGACGAAGGGATGCAGTATCGATCGGTGATCTTCTACGCCGATGACGCGCAGCGCACGGTCGCACAGAATTATATAGCCAAGCTAACGCGCGAGCATGCCTATGCGAGCCCGATCGTCACGCAGGTGGTACCGCTCAAGCATTTCTATCCCGCCGAGAAATACCACCAGAACTACCTCGAGTTGCATCCGGACAGTCCCTATATAGTATTCAACGACCTGCCCAAGCTGAGAGCGTTGCAGACTGACTATCCGGCACTCTATCAACCGGACGTGGTCGCGACGGCGGCCCATTAAGCGCCCCCGCCGCCGGCCACATAGTCACTCGATCAAGGTGCCCTGATGCGAGGATGACGACGCCGAGCATTTGGCGCGCGCCAATATCGCGACTTAGCCGCGGCCGACGAAGGGCATTTTGGTCGCCATCACGGTCATGAACTGCACATTCGCGTCGAGTGGCAGACTCGCCATGTAGAGCACCGCGCGGGCGACGTGGACGGCGTCGAAGGTCGGCTCGGCCAGGATTGCGCCGCTCGCCTGGGCGACGCCCTGCCCCATCCGTGCCGTCAACTCGGTGCCGGCGTTGCCGATATCGATCTGCCCGCAGGCGATATTGTATTTGCGGCCATCGAGCGAGGTCGCCTTGGTCAGCCCGGTCATGCCGTGCTTGCTGGCGGTGTACGGTGCGGAATTGGGGCGCGGGGCGTGCGCGGAAATCGATCCGTTGTTGATGATTCGCCCGCCCTGCGGATCTTGTGACTTCATAATTCTGAAGGCCTCCTGGGTGCAGAGAAAGGTGCCGGAGAGGTTAATGTCGATGACCTTCTTCCATTGATCGTACGAGAGATCTTCCAGCGGTACGGCGCGGGCCCCGACCCCGGCGTTGTTAAAGAGCAGATCGAGGCGGCTGAATTTCGCGGCGATCGCGGCGAATAGCGCCTTGACCGACGCCTCGTCGCTCACGTCGGTTGGCACGACCAGGCTTCGCGATCCGGCCGGGTCGCCGGCCTGCGCGGCCGCTTCGAGCGGTTCGCGGCGCCGGCCGGCGAGGGCGACCGCGTAACCGTCGCGCAGCAGCGCGATCGCCGTCTGCATGCCGATTCCGCTGCCCGCGCCGGTTACCAGTGCGACCTTTAGCGATGGGTCCATCTGACGTTCTCCCGTCGATTACTTGCTACATCGGCACAGGAACCGGGTATGTTATTCAAAAATACTAAATCGATTAGCCATTAAAGGGCTCGATTAATTCCAGGAACGAACCGTCCGGATCCTTGAAGCAAAAGAACTTCGCGCCGGCCTTGTTGCCGAAACGAATGATCACCGGTTCAGAAACCATTTCGACGCCCGCCGCCTTGAGCCGTGCATACTCTTCGTCGATATTCTTCGTGAACAGCGCGATGCGGGCGATGCCGGCGTGGTACAGATGGGGATAGGCATGGCCGGCGGTGCGCGGCTGCTTCCATTCGATCAGATCGATGCGCGTCGCGCGCGGGTCGTCGCTCAAGGACAACAGCGCGGCGCGCGCAACACTGTCGGGGATGTTGAGGCCGACGTCGTTGCCGCTGTTCTTGCCCTCGCCGATATCCAGTACGACCTTGAATCCGAGCATCTTGTAGAAGGCGAGCGAACGATCGAAATCGGTTACATTGATGTTGACGTGAAAGAGCGACTTGATCACGGCTTAATCTCCTTTATGGTGGCGCGTTTGGCTATGGCTGACCGTGCAGACACGGCATCTCGGCCATATAGCCCAGTACGAGCGATTTTGCACGGCGGGACCGCGCCGTCCGGCCGGCCGCGGCGGCGCCGCGTCAATTCGATTTGGCTATCGGCGGTTGCGCTATGCAAGTATTATTCTATCGCAGCGGATGGTACGTGCGGCGATGGCGACCAACGCGCCGCGGCCATACGCGCGTATGATTGGATCAATTGATACGGATCGCGGGAGGACTTCGCCGAGGAGCGCATAGCATGTACAACGAACCGCTCGCCGATCTGTCGCTGGTCGCCTGCGCCCATTGCGATATGCTGCAACGTCTGCCGCAACTGGCGCCCGGCGAGTCGGCCCGATGCCCGCGCTGCGACAAAGAGTTGTGGCGCCATCGCGCGGACACACTTAATCGCACGCTGGCGCTCGCGCTGGCGGCGGCGGTGCTCTACACGATTGCCAACGCGGTACCGATGCTCGGCCTGACGATCGTCGGGCGGACGGCCTCAACCACGGTGATCGGCGGCGCGGTGGACTTGTGGAACGACGGGCAGCAACCGGTCGCACTGCTAGTGCTATTGACCGCGGTTGTCGCACCGGCGCTGCAGATCGGCTTCATGCTGGCGATCGTGCTCGGCACCTGGCGTGGGCGCGCCGGGCGATGGGTCGGGACGCTCCTGCGCCATTATCCTGCTACCCGCACGTGGAGCATGATCGAGGTTATGATGCTCGGGGTGCTGGTCGCCGTAAACAAAATCGCGGACTATGCGACCGTGGTGCCGGGCGTTGCGCTGTATGTGCTCGGGGCGTTGGTCTTCGTGCTCGCCGCGATGCAATCGAGCTTCGACCCGCGCGAGGTCTGGGGGAAGATTAGGTGGGCGGAGGAAACGCCGCATCGGAGGGCCGCCGCGCCGGTGGCCGGAGCGCGCGCATGAGTACCGCCGCCGTCATGAGCGAGATCACCGCCTTGCAACAGGGGCTGCACAGTTGCGAGACGTGCGGGTTACTCTCGCGCGGGGCCGGCGGTGCGGATGAGGCACGGTGCCCGCGCTGCGACGAGGAGCTGGAGTTTCGCAAAAAGACGAGTATCCAGCGCACGTGGGCGTTCCTGATTGCCGCGGCCATATGTTATATCCCGGCCAATCTCCTGCCGGTGCTGACGACCACGACGGCGGCGGGCTCGGATTCCGACACGATCATGCAAGGCGTGGTCCTGCTGTGGTCGCCAACCGGATGGCCACTGTCGCTGATTGTGCTCTTCGCGAGCATCATGATTCCCAGCGCAAAAATTCTGGCGCTGGCTTATCTGCTGGTGACCACCCGGCGTGGCTCGGTCGAGAACCGCCGCCAGCGCATCCGGATGTACCGGATGGTCGAGTTCATCGGACGCTGGTCGATGGTTGACGTATTCGTCGACACGTTCACGGCGGCCCTGGTTCAATTGCAGCCGCTAATGTGGGTCAAGCCGGCGGCTGGCCTGTTCTTCTTTGCGGCAGTGGTGGTGCTAACGATGCTCGCGGTCGAATCATTTGATCCTCGCCTGATTTGGGATGCGAGCGGTGCGCAAGTGGCTCAGCATGCCTGAAAACGAGCCGGCGACTCCGGCAATCCCGAATGCGCGCGCGGTAACCCGAAGGCGCACGCCGATTTCGCTGGTCTGGGTGATTCCGATCCTGGCGGCAATAGTCGGCGCGTGGGTCGCGGTGACGCGGGTGCTGAGCGAGGGACCGAAGATTACGATCGTGCTGGATTCGGCCGAGGGCCTCGAGGCCGGCAAGACCGTGATTAGCTACAAAGGCGTCGCGATCGGAACGATCACCAGGATTCGGCTCTCCGATGACCATTTGCGGGTTCTCGCGGTGGCACAAATGGAGCCGCGGACGGAGGATTTCCTGGTCGACGATTCGACCTTCTGGGTGGTACGTCCGCGGATCTCGGGCGCTAACGTGACCGGTCTGGGCACGCTCATTTCGGGCGCGTACATCGGCGCGGAGATCGGCCATTCGACGATTCACAAGACTGATTTCGTGGCGCTCGAAACCCCGCCAGTAGTCACCGGAGGGACGACGGGGCGCGTCTTTATTTTGAAGACCTCGGACCTGGGCTCGCTCGATACCGGCACGCCGCTGTTCTACCGGCGGCTGCAGGTCGGCGAGGTCGCCTCCTATGAACTCGACCCGGACGGCAATACCTTAACCGTGCGAATCTTCGTGCGGGCGCCCTACGATAAGTACGTCACGCCAAAGACGCACTTCTGGCAGGCCAGCGGCATCGACCTCTCGCTCGGCGCCAGCGGACTCAGCGTGCAGACCCAGTCGCTGTTGTCGATCCTGATCGGCGGCGTCGCGTTTGAGACCCCGGCCGGCCAGCCGATGCTGGCCGAGGCGGCGCCGAACACCGTCTTCACCCTCTTTGATACGCACGCGGCGGCGCTCGCCCCGCCGTCGGTTGGCCCGCAGAGCTACCAACTGGTCTTCAACGAATCGGTGCGTGGGCTGGAGGTTGGCGCGCCGGTCGAATTTCGCGGGATTCCGATCGGCGAGGTGACCGGGATTCGCGCCCAGGTTAACCTGAAGAACTTTGAATTCTCCGTGCCGGTTACGATCCAGCTGGACCCGCAGAGACTCGGCGTCAAGGTGTTCAACCTCAAGTCGGGTGTCGATGTCGAGATGCTGCGCCGGCGGCTGATCGACAGCCTGGTCGCGCATGGCGTCCGCGCGCAATTGCGCACCGGGAATCTGCTCACCGGGGCCGCGCTGGTGGCATTTGATTTTTTCCCCGGATCGCCGCCGGTCACGATCGACTGGTCGCAATATCCGCCGCGCCTGCCGACGATTCCCGGACAGCTCGAGGAGACCGAAGCGAACGTCGTCGAGATTATCAACAAGATCAACCGGCTGCCGCTCAAGCAAATCGCCGACAACCTCAACAAATCGCTCGCCGACCTCGATCTGACGCTCCAGAGCACGCGCGCCACGATGCTGAGTGCACACGGCACGCTCGACCGTGCCAATGGCCTGATCGGATCCAATTCCACGCAAGTCCAGCAGCTCGACAGCACCTTGCAAGAGGTGAGCCGCGCGGCGCGCTCGATTCGCGTGCTGACCGACTACCTCGATCGCCATCCCGAGGCGCTGATCCGCGGCAAGCCGGGAGCGCCGAAGTGAGGGCGGGCCGCATGGTACGGGGATTCGCAATGGGATTGATCGCGCTGGCGGCGTCGGCATGCGCTACCACCGCGCCGGCGCGATTTTATACGCTCGACGCGACCGCGACTGCGACCGGCACACCGCTGGCGCATGGCGCGGTGCTGGTCGAGCCGGTGACGATCCCCGCGGCGGTCGACCAGCCGGAGTTCGTCGTCCGCATCGCCGACAACCGGGTCGATGTTGACGAATTCAACCGCTGGGTCGCGCCGCTCAGCGACGGCATCGCGCGAGCCGTGGCCGGCGATCTCACAGTGCTGCTCGGCTCGGCCAGCGTGGCCGTGGCGCCGCTGGCGAACTTCACCCCGGACTACCAGGTATCGATCAACGTCGAGCGGTTCGAGTCGCGGCCGGGTGACGCCGCGTTGCTCGACGCGGTGTGGACCGTACGGCAAACGGCGAGCGGCGCGACCCGCTCCGGACGCACGGTGGCGCGCCAGGCGGTCGTGGGTCAGGACTATGCCGCGCTCGCCGCGGCGCACAGCCGCGCGTTGGCGGTGATGAGCGGCGACATTGCGGCGGCGATCCGCGCTGAGGCCGAAATGCGGCCGTAGCGTCGGGGAGTCTGCGCATTATGGCAAACGAACGCCACGTCAGTGGCCGCTTGCCCGCGAGCATCCACGCGTACCTGCCGCCACGCCGAGCCCTTGAAAGCGGACGCTATACAAGGCGCGATCGGCCACTGGTTATTCAGCAATAGTCAGACCGCCGTATAGCCGCCGTCGACCAGGTATTCCGCGCCGGTCACGAACGACGCCTCATCGGTGGCCAGAAACAGCACCACCCAGCCGACCTCTTCCGGACGAGCCGCGCGTTTCATCGGCGCAAGCTGGGCGATCGCGTCGAGTTCCGCATCCGCAAATATATCGACCATCGGCGTCTTGATTACGCCGGGATGCACCGAGTTGACGCGGATATTGTTCGGCGCGAACTCGACCGCCGCGGTCTTGGTGAGCAGTCGCACGGCGCCCTTGCTGGCGTGGTAAGCCGCCGAGCCGCCCGATCCGATCAATCCGTAAATCGACGAGATATTGATGATCGACCCGCTGCCGCGCTTTTTCATCGCGGGCGCCGCGATCTTCATGCCTAGCCACACGCCCTTCTGGTTGACATTGATAATCGCGTCCCATTCCTCTTCACTGGTCTCGGCGATGCCCTTGGTATTGAGGATGCCGGCGTTATTCACGAGGATGTCGAGTCCGCCGAACTCGCGCTCGCAGGCGTCCACCGCGGCGCGCCAGTCGGCCGCGCGCGTGACGTCGAGATGGATCGCGACGGTGACGTGCGCACCGGCCGCGCGGTTCAGATCGTCCGAGAGTTTGCGCGCGTCGCCGTCGAGCACGTCGCCAATCACGACCTTGGCGCCTTCATTGATAAAGAGTTTCGCTTCGGCCGCGCCCTGACCACGCGCCCCGCCGGAAATCAACGCTACCTTGTTCTTCAAACGATCCATTCGTGAATCCCTCCAATGGCGTCGAAAATATGGACCCGTGCGCGGTCGTTCACCCGGCGTGCCGATCGTACTTCGCCACGGTGCCGCATGCGCATTTCACTGCGGCGCGCAGCGGCATGGACATGTGAACCACCGGCACCTCGGTACCATACCCGATCGGGATGAACAAGCGCGCACCGGCGCGCGGGCCGACGGCTTCATGCCAGTCGCAGGATGCGCTAACGTGGCGAATAGCACTGCGCGAATCCGGCGGGGAGGAAATCCGATGGTCAAAGTAATTACGGCAATCCGGCGGCGGCCCGGCATGGACCTCGGTGCGTTCACCGACTATTGGCGGACGACGCATGCGGACGCCGTCAAGCGCGTGCCCGGAATTCGCCGCTATGTGCAATCGCAAACGATCGCGTCGGGCTATCGCGCGGGCGAACCGGCCTACGACGGAATCGCGGAGATCTGGTACGACGACACCGCCGCGATGCATCGCGCAGCCGCGACGCCCCAGGCCGCGGCGGCGCTCAAGGACGATGACCATTTCCTGGACATGAAGAGCTTCGCGTCGATTGTGACCGACGAGGTCGTGCAACTCGACGGTAAGGCCAATCCATCGATGGTCAAGCTCAATGAGTTTGTGATCCGCAAAGCGGGTCTCGATGCGGCGGGCTTTCATCGCCACTGGACGGAGATCCACGGCCCGCTCGGGACGACGATTCCGCAGATGCGGCGCTACGTGCAGAGCCACGTGCGGCCGTCGGCCTATCGCGACGGGCGGCAACCGATCTTCGATGGCGTTGCGCAGGTTTGGTTCGACGATACCAGCGCAATGCGCGAATCGGCCAAGACCGCGCAATACGCCGCGGTGCGCGCCGACGAGCCGAACTTCGTCGATGGATCGCGCTTGAAATTCATCATCACGCAGGAACGAATAATCATTGGCTAATCGGGATGCCTGGCAGGCCTCGCCAATGATTAGCCAGTTGTGGCCTCGCCGACCCTTGCGCGCACTCAGTGACGGTGCTCTGGATCACGCGATCGCAATGACTAATCGCGCGGCCTGCGCGACGATCAACTGAGGCGCACCGAATCGGCCGCCGCATCGTCGATCGATGAACAGTCGTCAGTATCGCGTCGCAGCCCGATGCGAGCTGTTGCCGTATTTGATCGGCCTGCCCGCGGACATTTCACGCAAGCAGGCCAAGGCGCTGCTACGCTTCGGCGCCGTAACCGTCGCCGGCAAGCCGGACGTGCGGCATGATACCCGGCTCGAGCGTGGCGATATCGTGACAATCGCGGAGCGCGGACCGGCGGGTGCCACGCCGTCCGATCTTCACGGGCTTAAGATCGTCCATCTCGACGATGCGATCGTGGTCGTGAATAAACCCGCCGGACTGCTCTCGATGGGATCGCCGCGCGAAAAGGATCGCACGGCGCATCGACTACTCAATGAGTATCTCAAGGCCAGCGCGAATTCGAAGATGCAGCAGGCCTTTATCGTGCACCGGCTCGATCGTGAAACCTCGGGACTGATGATGTTCGCGCGTAGCGTGGCGATTCAGGCGGCGCTGCAAGACAACTGGAAATCGATAACCAAGCGATACTTCGCGGTCGTCGAGGGCCAGCCCGCGGCGCCGCAAGGTACGCTCACGGACCATCTGATCGAGGACGCATCGATGACGGTGCGCCGCGTCGCACAGGGCGGCGAGATTGCAATTACCCACTATCGCGTACTGCACGGCGGGGCGATCCGATCGCTGCTCGAGCTGACGCTCGCGACCGGCCGCAAGCATCAGATTCGCGTGCAGTTGGCCGGCCTCGGGCATCCGGTGGCCGGCGACAAACGCTACGGCGCGAAGAGCGATCCGGCGCGGCGCCTGGCGCTCCATTCATGCGAACTGCGCTTCGATCATCCCGTGTCGGGTCAGGCGGTTGAACTGCGGTCCGCATTGCCGGAGCGTCTGCGGACGCTGGTCTGAACGTTCACGCGGGGGCTTGCGGGGCCTCGATCGCCGGCGCTTTTTTTACCAGGCTCGCGAGCATCACCCAGGTCCAGCCGCGCAGAATCAACTCGATCGCGACCGCAAAGCCGATGAACCATAGCCCCGACCACGGCCAGTGCACCCACAGCAAAATCCCCAACAGCACGGAGACGATTGAGTTGAGGATGACCCACGCCTTGTGCGGCAGGTTACTGTTGATCGCACCGATAAAACGCATCACGCCGGTGGCGATCAGAAACGCTGCGAGTATGAGAGTCAAGGTAATCGCGGCGATACCCGGATGAATGAGGAGGAAAACCCCCGTGACGATATCGAGAATGATCGTCACGATTTGCCAGACCAGGCTGCCCGCCTGGTGGCGCACCAGATGCACGACGTGAACGATCGCGCTCGCCAGCAACAGCCATCCGAGCAGCATCACGGAGATGAAAGTCACCGCCACCGTGTCGCCCAGCGCGATTGTGCCGATGATAATCTGCGCGATACCAAGTGCGACGATCCAGCCGCGCTTGAAGCGCAGGGATCCGAGCATTTGCGCAGCCGATGTGTTGGTCTCCATGCCGACACCCTCCCGGTCCGGTCCAGCCGCGAAGCTTGCTTACGTGGGTCTCGCGGATATAACAGTGGTGTGCATCATAGGATATAATTAACGCAATATCCGATCGCGCAACGCCAGGAATGGTACATGCTACAGGAAGCGATTGATTTTCGCGAGGAGAGCGACGCGCTCTATGCCGTGTTGGACGGCCTGAACGACGATGACTGGAAGCGGACGACGCAGTTCAAGCAGTGGACGATCAACGATGTGATCGCTCATCTGCACTTCGGCAACTACGCCGCGGACCTGTCGCTGAAGGGCGCCGACGCTTTCGCGCAATTTACGCGGCAACTGTCCGCGGCCGGCGCGCGCGGGATCAAGCACAAGGAATTCACCCAGGCATGGCTCGACGGCATTGGAGATCGGGCGCTGGCGAACCGCTGGCGTCTTTTCTACGGCGAGTTGGCGGAAGGTTTCGGTGCCGGGCAGCCGAGCTATACAGCGCGGGACAGGGCGGGAGCAATAGCTATTCGCCCATGAATACGCAAGGTCTGAAAGTAGGAATCGTCGGCGGATCGATAGCCGGCTGCACTGCCGCAATCGAGCTGATGCGCATCGGATGCGAGGTGACGCTGTTCGAGCGCACCGGCGACGAATTGAAAGACCGCGGTGCGGGAATCGGCGTTCCCGCGGCGGTTTTTGAGACGCTGGTACGCCGCGACCTGATCGATTCGAGCACGCCCTATTTCCCCGGACGCGCCTTTACCCGCCGATGGCGCACGCCGGGCGAGGCGCGCTACGGCTACCTGGCGTGGGACCAGCCGGCCGATCTCGCATTGCTCAATTGGGGCGTGCTGTATCGCAACCTGCGCAAGCGCGTACCCGATCGCATCTATCAAGCGGAGCATCGCGTGGCGGCGTTGCGCGTGCAGAGCCGCGAACGCGTCGCGGTGGAATTGGCCGGCGGAGCGGCTCCGGTGTTCGATCTGGTGGTCTGCGCCGACGGCTATACTTCACTCGGGCGCCGCATGCTCTTTCCCGAAGCAGGTATCGAGTACGCGGGCTATGTCCTGTGGCGCGGAGTGCTGAGCGAAAGCGAACTCGACGAGTCCGCCCCGCTACAAAACGGTGTCCATGCGCCGGGCTATCCGGGGGGGCACGGCATTTTCTATTTCGTACCAGGCGCCGACGGATCGGTTGCGCCGGGCACCCGAATGGTCAACTGGGGTATGTATGTGCCGATCGAGGAAATCTCACTGGCCGACTTCTTCACCGATAAAGGGATGAAGCGGCATGAGGGCTCGCTGCCGCCGGGCGGAATGCCGCTCGCCACGGAGACCGAACTGAAACGCCAGGCCGCGGGGCGATTGCCGGATTATTATATGGGGATCGTCGACCGGAGCCGGAACACGTTTGCATACGCGATTTACGATTGCCACGTTCCGGCATATCGCAAAGGGCGCATCTGCCTGGCGGGCGATGCCGGCGCCTTCGCCCGTCCGCATACCGCGGCCGGCGCGCTCAAGAGCATCAACGACGCGATCGCGCTGGCGGAAGCGATCAAGGCCCGGAGCGCGCTCGAAGATGCGCTGACCGAATGGAACGATGCGCGAACGGAGACCAACAACCGGCTGGTCACCTATGGCAATCAGTTGGGCCGCGCATTAGTCAAAGAGATTCCCGATTGGTCAACGATGGACGCGGCCGGGATGCAAAAGTGGTTCGCTTCGATCGTTGACGTGCCGACCGCCCTGCTCGACCGGAATCGGTAACCTCGAGTTCCCCCGCCGCGCCTTCGGAACCGGTTCAACGATATGCCTGGGGCGCCGGCCGCCAACAATCTGGATCGAGGCCCGGTGGCCGAACCCGGGCGTTCGATTTTCCCGGCTAAAGCGTCGGTTGACCCCCTCAGAGCTTGATCGTGGCTGCTATTGGGCGATAATGCTGCGGCCCTGTATCATCGGCAGAAAATGGCCAGTGCGCGGACGCCAGGCCGCATCGCCGCGGCGTTGGAGAGGTAGCGAATATGAGCGATGGGATTATTCTGTGTGACGTGGCGCCGCGCGACGGTATTCAAAACGAGGAAATCAGGCTGTCGCCGGCGCAAAAGCTCGAATTGATTCGCCGCCTCGCCGCGGCCGGGATGCGCTGGATCGAGGTTGCCTCTTTCGCCAGCCCGAAATGGGTGCCGCAGATGGCGGATGCGGAGGAGGTGTTTCGCGCTGCGGCGCAGATCCCCGGCATCCGCCCGATCGTGCTCGTCCTCAACGACCGCGGATACGATCGCGCGGTGGCGGCCGGCGCGCGCTATATCCGGCTGGTCGTCGCCTCGACCGATACGATGAATCAGAAAAACGCCAACGCGCTGCCCGAGGCGACGATGGCCGCGTATCGGCCGATTTTTGAGCGCGCGCGGCGCGACGGCGTCGAGCTGACCGGCACCATCGCCACTTCCTTTGGCTGTCCGTTCGAAGGCGCGGTCGATCCGGATCGCGTGCTGCGGCTCGCGGCGCAATTTATCGCGGCGGGAGTGGCGGAGGTCGATTTTGCCGACACCGTGGGGATGGCGGTGCCGCCGCAAATCGAGCGGATACTGCTGCGCGCGCGCAATGAATTTCCCGGTACGCGGATTGGCATTCATCTCCACAACACGCGCAACCTCGGGCTGGCCAACGCCTACGCGGCCGTGCGGAGCGGCGCCGACGTGCTCGACGCCTCGACCGGCGGCGCCGGCGGATGTCCGTTCGCGCCCAAGGCGACCGGCAATATCCCGATGGACGATCTGGTCTTCATGCTCGAAGGCATGGGCATCGACACCGGCGTCGACCTGGATAAACTGGTCGAGACTTCGCGCTGGTTCGAGCAAATCCTGGAGCACGCGCTGCCGGCGATGCTGCCGAAGGCGGGACCTTGCTGGCAATCGCCGCCGCCGCTCGCGTGAGAGAATAATCTCCAGATCGGATTGCCGCACCGCCTCGCGTTTTCAACCATCGCACGCATCTGCGCTGCTCGTCGGCCATGCCGCAATTGGACCGTGATTGGCCGGCCTCGAATCTGGCCTTCGCGATGTCATTCGCCGAAAAGAATTCCTCGAGATCAAAGGTCGTGGCATGGCCTATATCAACGAGGGGGAAGGCGACCCGATTGTCTTTCAGCACGGCAACCCGACATCGTCGTATCTGTGGCGCAACATTGATCCCTGCCGCCGAGCGGAATCGGGCGCGGCCAGGTGAGCGTCGGGCGGCGATCCAAATACGCATCGTTGCCTGTTCCCGATGGCAGGAGTAGCGTGTTTACGTGCGCCTGCTTGCGGTAATCCTGATCGCCCTCCTGCTCCCACTCAGCGTGGGCATGCCGTCCGCGACCGCATGTTCCACCGCGGAGTGCTGCGGTGCGAATTGTTCGCGGAGCGCTCCGGCGAATCAGGTGATCTGCTGCAAAGCGCCAACGGCACCGGATCGAGCGGCCAGTCCGGCGTCAGGCACGCAGCATTTCGATTCGATCGGAAGTATATCTGTGCCCCTGGCGATAATCGCAATTTCACACTTACAAAATATCGTCGCCGCTCGTGAATACTCGCCACCCGATCGCATCGCGTCGTTAGCACTGCTCTGTTCGCGTCAAATCTGAACCTCCCCTGAGTGCGTGAGTCCTAGCGCGGATGCGACGCATCCGATGCTGACAATCGCATGCTGGCCGTTCGCGATAATCCAGGGAACATCTGCCGATCCGTTCGGCACGTCAGGACGTGGATTTTCGATCTGCGAGACGCAGCGGCGCCGCGAACAATCGCGGCGGGAAAGGTTGGTATTTGTGAAATCATCCGCAAGCATTCGCCGCTTAGCGGCACGAAATAGAATCGCGGCTCTATTTGCTTTCGCGAGTCTGACCATCGTTCCGTCGGCGGGATACGCGCAGGCTCGCGGCGCCCTGGCGGTGCCAGACGCCGCTCAATCCGCCGCCGGAATGGAAACATCCGCCGGTTCGAATCGCCTGAGAGCATTGATTGACGAGGCTCTTTTGCGCAGCCCGATCGTGCTCGCCGCGCGCGAGCATTGGCAGGCGCAAACCAAAGTGCCGATCCAGGCGTCGACGCTGCCCGATCCGGAGGTGTCGATCCAGCACTTCACGGTCGGCAGTCCGCAGCCGTTCTCAGGATACGAGAGCAGCGATTTCTACTACACCGGCTTCGGCGTCTCGCAGGACATCCCGGGTCCCGGCAAGCTTCGGTTGCAAAAATCCGAGGCGGAAAAAGATGCCGAGTACGCGAAGCATCGCTATGAAAGTGCCGAGCGTGAGGTCGAGGAAAAGATCAAGGAGGCCTATTTCGAGCTCTTTTACCTCGCGAAGACGTTGGCGATTCTCGATCGCGACCAGGACGATCTCCGGCAGATCCAGCAGATCGCCGAAACCAGGTATCGCGTCGGGGAGGGTCTGCAGCAGGACCTGATCAAGGCGCAGCTTCAGGCCACCGAGATCCTGAAGGAACACGCGATGCACCATCAGGAGGAGGACCAGGAGCAGCTCGCACTCAAGCAGTTACTCGGGCGCGATCCCGACTCGCGCAATATCGAAATCGGCGACGTCGAAGCGACGCATCTTGAACTCGATTCATCACAGCTGGCGCAGATGGCCGGCAACGGCTCCCCCGACCTCGCGGCGGATCGCGCGATGGAAGCGCGCAGCGCGGAAGCGTTGAAGCTGGCGCATCAGGGCTACTGGCCGGACTTCACGGTCGGCTATTCGTACGAGAAAACCGGCCCCGGATTCAATGACTACTACATGCTCAACCTGGGCGCGAAGATTCCGCTCTATTTCTGGCGCAAGCAAACTCCGGCGATCGAGCAGGCCGCGCTTGAAGCCGCGTCCGCGCGCGAGCAGACCGCGGCTACGCAATTGCAAGTCTCCACGGACGCGGAGAGCAGTCTGGTCGCGATGCGCACGGCGGAGCGGATTATGTCGATCTACCGCGACGGTCTGATCCCGCAGGCCGAGACGTCGCAGGCCTCGGCGATGGCCGCGTATCGCGTCGGCAAAGTCGACTTCCAGACTCTGCTCTCGTCGGTGCTCGATTTGGAAAACCTGCGGCAAGAGTACTACCGCAGCCTCGCCGACCACGAAATCGCGATTGCAAAGCTTCAGCAGGTAATCGGTGACGGAAGATGATTTACAGCAATTCACGAACGCGAGTGAGCACGTTCCTCCTGATACTGGGTTTCGGTCTGTTGCTCACCCGGCCGATAGTCTTTGCCGCGGACTCTCCGCTCGCGCCAATCCGGATCACCCCGGAGCGCCGCCAATTGATCGGACTCAAGTTCGCGACCGTAATGCGGAAAGAAACGAGCGATCGTCTCGAGACCACCGGCAACATCGAACCCGATGAACGGCTGCAAGGCTATGTGCAGACGCGTTTCGCCGGATGGATCGAACAGGTGTTCGCCAATTCGATCTACCAATACGTCCGCAAAGGCCAGCCATTGTTCACGATTTACAGCCCCGACCTCGTGAGCACCGAAAACGAATATCTGCTCGCCCTCGATGCCCGCAAGCGCGTCGGCCACAGCTCCATCGAGGATGTGACCACCGATGCGTCAGCGCTAGTCAATTCCGCAGCGGAGCGTCTCAAGCTCTGGGGCGTGTCGCCACGCGAGATCGCACGGCTGGAACGCGAGCGCACCGTGCGCCGCGCCGTCGAGATCGATTCGCCCATGAGCGGCTACATCGTCGAGCGTAACGCGCTGCCCAACATGTACGTTCAACCGGAAACGCAACTGTTCACGATCACCGATCTGTCGAAAGTCTGGATCTACGCGGCGGTGTTCCAAAACGAGATCGGCAAGGTCCATCCGGGTGATGCGGCAACCGTCACGGTGGACGCCTATCCGGGCGTAAACTTCGATGGGCGCGTCGATTTGATCGAGCCGCAGATCGATCTGTTGACCCGCACCGCCAAAGTTCGTTGCGAGTTCAACAACCCGAAAGTTAAGCTTCTTCCCGGGATGTTCGCGCAAGTAGCGCTGGGTCTGCCGATGGGCGTGCAGACGGTGATTCCCGACACGGCGGTATTGCGCACGGGTACGCACAACGTCGCCTTCATCGATCGCGGCGACGGTTATCTCACTCCTGTCGAGGTCGAGTTAGGATCGCACATTGGCGATGACTTCATCGTGCTCAAGGGACTTTCGCCAGGTCAACAGATAGTCAGTTCCGCCAACTTCCTGATCGACTCGGAAAGCCAACTCCAGGCGGCCGCAGGCGCGTTCGTTCCACCACCGCCGGGTGTCGGCGCAAATGCGGCAGGACAAACCGCCGAAGCGACGCCCCAGGCCCGCATCGAATTCACCAGCGACCCCACTCCGCTCGCGCGCGGAAATAACAAGGTCACCGTGACCCTGCGCGATTCCAAAGACGCGCCGATCTCAGGTGCGCAAGTGGCGGTGTCCTTCTATATGGCGGCGATGCCGGCGATGGGAATGGCGGCGATGCGCGCGCAGGGCACAGCACAGGATCAAGGAAACGGTACGTATGCCGCGAGCATCGATCTGCCTGGTGGTGGCACCTGGAGTTTGACGATCACCGCCTCGAAGGGCGGCAATACGATTGCCACGAAACAGGTGGACGTATCAGCCAGCGGTTCGATGGCGATGTGAGGAAAGAAGCATGATCGAAAGAACTATAGACTGGTGTAATGCGAACCGCTTCCTGCTGTTCTTCGGCGTGCTGGCGCTGGTACTCGCGGGCGTCTGGTCGCTCGATCGAATCCCGCTCGACGCGCTGCCGGACATCTCCGACGTCCAGGTGATTATCCACACTGAATGGGTGGGGCAGCCGCCCAATCTCATCGAGGACCAGGTAACCTATCCTATCGTCACCGCGATGCTGGCCGCGCCCCATGTGAAGGCAGTTCGCGCGCAAACGATGTCTAATGACTCGTACGTGTTCGTCGTGTTCGAAGACGGCACCGATATCTATTGGGCGCGCAGCCGCGTGCTTGAATATCTCGAGCAAATAACCGGCAAGTTACCGGAGGGCGTGAATCCAGTGATCGGGCCAGACGCCACCGGCGCCGGCTGGGTCTACGAATATGCACTCGTCGACAAGAGCCATCTGCACAGTCTTGCCGACCTGCGCAGCTTGCAGGATTGGAACATTCGCTACGCGCTCGAAACGGTACCGGGAGTTTCGGAGGTCGCGACGATCGGCGGCTTTGTGAAGCAGTACCAGGTCAAGCTCGATCCCAATCGGCTGCTCGCGCTCAAGATCCCGCTCGAAACGGTGATCGACAAAATCCGCGGTAGCAACGGCGAAGTTGGCGGACGCGTACTCGAGATGTCGGGCGCGGACTACATGATCCGCGGCCTCGGCTACATTCATTCGGTGACGGACCTCGAGGAGATCGCCGTCGCGACCAACAACGGAACTCCCGTACTGATTAGAGATCTGGGCGTGGTCAGTCTGGGTCCCGATCTGCGCGAGGGAGCGGCCGAGTGGAACGGGGACGGCGAGACCGTAGCCGGCATCGTCGTGATGCGCTACGGGCAGAATGCCCTCACGGTCATCGACGGGGTCAAGCGAAAGCTGGCTCAGGTTCAAAAGACTCTGCCGCGTGGCGTTGAAATCGTCGCTGGCTACGACCGGTCGGGGCTCATCCGGGAATCGATCAATACGCTGAAACGCGATTTGATCGAGGAAGCCATCATTGTCAGCCTAGTCATAATCGTTTTTCTATTTCACCTGCGTTCAGCGTTTATCCCGATCCTTGCGCTACCGATAGCGGTCATCGCGACGTTCATTCCAATGTACTATCTGCAGATCAGCTCGAACATCATGTCGCTGGGAGGGCTGGCGCTGGCAATAGGCGTATTGGTCGATGCTTCTATCGTGATGGTCGAAAACGGATATCGACACTTGTCGGAGGCGCAGCAACAGGCGTCGCTGACAGGCGAGTCAGTTTCCGAATCCGAGCGGCAGCGAATACTGCTATCCGCTGCGAAGCAGGTCGGCAGGCCGATCTTCTTTTCGCTGATTATCATTATCGTCTCGTTCTTGCCGGTGTTCCTGCTCGAATCGCAGGAAGGACGGATGTTCCGGCCTTTGGCGTACACCAAGTCCTTTGCGATCGCCTTCTCCTCAATCCTCGCAATCACGGTGGTTCCCGTGCTGATGGTCCTCTTTATCCGCGGCAAACGCCTGCGCCCCGAGGAAGAGAATCCCATCTCGCGGTTCTTCCAGGCGATTTATCTGCCGGTAATCCGATGGTGCCTGCGTCATCGCGCGGTGACGATCGCGGCCAACGTGATTTTCCTGCTGCTCACGATTCCACTGCTGTTCAGGATCGGTAGCCAGTTCATGCCGCCCCTGTACGAGGGCTCGATTCTGTATATGCCTACGGCGCTGCCCGGGATATCGATCAACTCCGCGGTAAATCTGATGCAGAAACAGGATCAGATCATCCGCACGTTTCCCGAGGTCCAAAGTGTGTTCGGCTCTATCGGACGTTCAGATAGCGCTACCGACAATGCGCCGCTCGATATGTTCGATACGACAATTATGCTCAAGCCACGCGGTCAATGGCGAAAGGGCATGACCTACGATCAACTTATTGCCGAGATGGACGATCGCCTGCACTTTCCCGGCCTGTCCAATTCCTGGACGATGCCGGTCGAGAATCGGCTCGACATGGAGCTGACCGGGATAAAAACTCCGGTGGGACTTAAAATTCAAGGTCCCGACGTTGACCAAATTCAGCAGATTGGTTCTCAGATCGAAGAGATCCTCGGCGCGGTCCCAGGCACGCGAGGTATCTTCGCCGAACGAGTCTCGCAAGGGTTCTACATCAACGTCGATGTCGACCGTGCCGCCGCGGCGCGATATGGCCTGACGGTCGGCGACGTTCAGCGCGCGGTCAGTTCCGGCATGGGCGGCGAGAATATCGCGACGACGGTCGAAGGACGCGAGCGTTACTCGATCAATGTGCGTTATCTCGCGGATTATCGCAACGACCTGAATGCGCTTCGCCGCGTATTGATCATGACGCCGACCGGCGCGCAGATCCCGCTCGGCGAGGTCGCTCATATCGGTCTGAGTCCAGGGCCATCGATGATCCGCGACGAGGACGGATTGCTGACCGGTTACGTCTATATTGACCTCGCGACCGCGGACTATGGCACATACGTCGGCAACGCGCAGCGTGTGCTCGATCGGCAGCTTCATTTGCCTGCCGGATACACCCTGAAATGGTCGGGAGAGTATGAATTTCAGTTGCGTGCCCGTGAACGCCTGAAAATCATCCTGCCGGTCGTCTTCGGTCTGATCTTTGTGCTGCTCTACACGCTCTTCCAGTCGATGATTGAAGCGATCGTGCTAATTCTTCCGACTGTGTATGCGATGACCGGTGGGCTCCTTCTCCAGTACATGATGGGTTTTAACTTCAGCGTCGCGGTATGGGTCGGGTACATCGCTTTGTTCGGAATCGCCGTCGAGACCGGCGTCGTTATGGTAATCTATCTTCACGAGGCCCTGAATCGTCACATCGCCAATGGCGCGTTGACTCATGAGGAGATCGAGTTGGCGGTGATCGAGGGCGCGGTTCAGCGGCTTCGCCCCAAGCTGATGACGGTCGCGGTGGTAATGCTCAGTCTCGCGCCGATTTTATGGGAGAGCGGGATCGGCTCCGATGTGATGAAGCCGATCGCGGCGCCAATCGTCGGCGGGATGATCACCTCAACGATTCACGTCTTGATCCTGGTGCCGGTATTCTTCGCGATCATGAAGGAACGGAGCCTTCGGGAACCGCGGGTCGCTCGCGCAATCACGGTGACACGGAGGTGAAAACCGATTCGATGACAAAGCCGCGCGCACCGACATGGGGTTCATGCTGGTGGCGGCATTTGAGGACCACGCATCACCTTGCCCGGCATCGCACCGGTTGGCTGGCCGTCGGCGAAAGTGACGTCGCCATTCACGATTGTAAATTTATAGCCGTCCGCACGCTGCACGAACCTCCGTCCGTTAGCCGGCAAATCGAAGACCATTTCTGGCGGATGAAGCCGCAGGCGCTGGAAATCGATCAGATTAATATCCGCTTTCATGCCCGGCGCGAGCGTTCCGCGATCGAGCAGGCCATAGAGTTGCGCCGTGTCGTGCGTATGGCGCTTTACCGCGAACTCAAGCGGTAGCCGGTCGCCGCGACTGCGATCGCGCACCAGTGCGTCAGCATATAGGTGGGCATACTGGCATCGCAGATCAACCCGCAATGCGCACCGCCGTCGCTTAAGGACAGTACAGTATTGGGATTAGTTAATTGCGGCAGGATGGCATCGAAGGAGTAGGTCCTGTACGCCAGCGGCATATAGATGATCTCGCGGCCGTCGCGTTCGAGCAGCGTGTCCATTGCTGCGTTCAATGAATTCCAGAACCTCGCGCATCTTCATCCGGAGCGGCGTGAGGTGCCCGGAACGAAGGCCTTATCGCGCGTGCGATGCACCAGTGTCCGCGAAGTGCTGATACCGAGCGCCCCCGCATTGAGCCCATCGCGCACAACTGCCGCTGGGCCGAAACCCCTTTGGCTGAGCAAGCCAGGCGGTGCGTGAGGCGGGGCACTCCGCGCGCTACCGAGCGGTTCGACCTTTTTTAAAAAAAAATCTCGGAGGTCCGAAAGGCTAACGTTCCGTGCGGTAATCGCACTCTCCAGGGATGATTTCCAATCGGCGGTCTTGGTACTTGATGGAACCAACCCAAGCGCAGGTCTCGTGGCTTATCCGGACCACCCAAGATAGAGTTAGATGGTCAGGATCGAAACGAGACGCGGGTCCGGCTTTGATCCGCTTCACGGGGTGGCCCATTCGCTCCTCTTCGACCTCGCAGAATAACCTGAACAAACGATCCGTTGGCGATGCTCTCACGGGCGTTAAATTCACGACCATTCAGTAATCAACAACAGGAGAACAGGTAAATGAGTAGCGGAACAAGCGATAAGATTAAAGGCCGCGTTGAGGAAGCAACGGGAGTTATAACAAACGATCAACGCCTGAAAAATCAGGGAAAGGCGGACCAGGCTAGTGGCAAAGTGAAGAAGGCTGTCGAACACGTGGTCGACAAAGCGAAGCGCTAACTGGAGACGCGCGTGATCTGTATGATCTCACTCCATTGAGGAGCTAACGATGTGAATAGTAGGCACAAAGTGCTCGCTATAATTCCTGCGATAGCGCTTGGGATTGCTCTGGCAATCCCGGCGCTCGCGCTGGACACGAGCAGTAGTCCTCCCGTTTCAGCCAGCACTTCAATGAATCAGGCAGGCGAAGACACCCAAAGGGCCGTGCAAAACGCTTATCTTGGAACGGTTACGGCATTGCGAGATACGGCCATCACGGCCGAGATTAAAGCAGCTTTCGTGAGTGAGATGGACATCAAATCCTTCGACATTCATGTCACCACTACGGCCGGAGTGGTGACGCTGGATGGCCATGTACCGAACTCAGATATGGCGGCTCGCGTTGAGGCAATAGCGAAAAATACTGAGGGCGTTCGAGATGTAGCAAACAATCTGCGAATATCTTCTTCATCTTCTCAGAATTAGGAACACGCCAGATGATGCGGCGTTAATTGGCGATTGGCCCCATTGGCTGGTCGAATGTCAGAATCGGCTCTATCTTTTTCATGACGCGATAGCGTGCATAGCCGCGCGCTGCTAATACGGCGCCGAGTACGTGGTCGTGGTTTGTTTCTGCACGGTTCCACCATTCGGACCAGTCGTTACAGTGGTTGTGCTTTGATCCGAAGGCGCGTACGGAGCCGGCTGTAAATAGGTCCGTTGCACGGTGCCATTATCATAACGGGTTGTCGTGGTCGTGTTGTCATTTGCAAGCGGCGCCATCATAGGTGGAGTGGAAGTGTCATATTGCCGGGTGGTGGTCTCGGTGACATGAGTAGCAGGCGTACAGCCGGCTAGCCCGATTATGGCAATACCAGCCCCAACGATCATTGCGAAAGTTGTTGTGTGTTTCATAATTCGAAATCCTGTCGATCTTGTTCTCGACAGAAAGCTAGTGGAACCGCAAATCTCGCCTCGATTTATCGATTTCATGCTCGTTCTAGGAACCGAGCAAGCTTTCTGAGGGACTCTTAATACTGTTACTCTTTTATTGGTGTAGATACATCGGCTAAACGCACTATCGTGGCGTTTCCGTGCCGCAAGGAACGGCTCATATCAGCAGCGGCCCCGGCTTCGAACTTTATGCTGTCGCAGTTGCCTGGCGACAGGCAGCAGCGCGGGCGATATAATGATAAAAGGCCGATAGGATGGATCGTGGAGACGTCGAGGTTAAAGGGGTTTTGAACGCTCGCGGTTCGATTCGATATTACGGTCGGAGAGCAATCCCGCCGCGGCGACTGATTTGGTTATGACCGTCGAACACTGGATCGATCTCAAGTGCCATCCGTCCGCACGCCCTGACACGGTGCGCGCCATCCAGGTGCTTGTACGCCGATCGGAGACCGCCGAACTCTGGGTGACGTTCCGCCTCGATGGAGATATTCCCCGGATACGGGTTCCATTGCCGGGCGAGCCTCGATTCGCTCCACAACTCTGGCGCCATACCTGCTTCGAAATTTTCATCGCAGTCGAAGGGCAACCGGCGTACCACGAATTCAATTTCGCACCATCGGGAGAGTGGACCGTCTATGCCTTCCGCGGCTATCGCGACGGCGGTCCTGTTACGAACGAAACGATATGCCCGCACATTGCCGTGCGCTCCACCGGCAGCCGGCTTGAGCTCGATGCCCTTGTCCGGCTCGATGGCCTGTCAGCAGTCCACGCGCGCGCCTCGCTCCGTATCGGGCTTGCGGCGGTCATCGAGGCGAGCGATGGACACACGTATTGGGCGCTTCGCCATCCGCTCGACAAACCGGATTTTCATAACGCCGACGGATTCGCGTTGGTGCTTGATCGAGATCAGGCAGAACTGGATCCTGCCTTAACAGATCGGCGGCGCGGCCTGAAATAGACATTTTTGATGGATCACTCCCGACCACGAGGTCTCCGCCGGCGGCGCGTGGAGAACCTACTAGCTAAAACGAAGTATGACCGTTCCACCCGTAGCCGAATTGACCTTCTCTCTCGCTATTTCCTGGGATATCCCTACAAACCAAATCCATTGATTGGTTCTGCCGAAACAACGGAACTATTCACAGCTTCCCTCGACGGATTCGACTGTGTCACGTTCATCGAAACAATTTTGGCGCTCGCGCGCGCTGCGAACGTTGATGACTTTATTGAGTGGTTGCGAAAAATTCGGTATGAACAGGGTCGCCTCCAATGGGAATGGCGAAATCACTACATGACGCTTTGGATTCGCAACAATATAAGCGAAGGGATAATTAGGCCGGTTTCGATGCCGGGGATTCCCACACTCAGCAGGGAACGCGTCCTGAATCTCGTACCCGGACTCGCTGCACAGCGGACTCGCTTCAGATGTGCACCAAAGGCGTCAGTGCCGCGGCTCGTAACGAAGTTGCAGAGCGGTGATCTGATTTTTTTTGTCTCCACACGGAAAAATCTCGATGTGTTTCATGCCGGAATCATCGTGTACGATGGCAAAAGCATGCGCATGCGTCACGCATCGCGCAGCCAGGGTATGGTCGTGGAACAGGAATTGAGCGAATTTCTCGAGGAAAATCGGATGGCTGGCGTCATTGTGGTTCGGCCGCAAGACGTTACGGAGCGCCTCGCGGCCACTAACTAGAAAATCGGGTTTATCGATGAGGCGAATGCCCTCCTCGCTGAAAAGAGATGGCGCCAAGCGGCGGGGTCGAATGTGAACATCGTCTATCCAAAAGACTATTCGTCCATAAGTATTCGAGGACTCGTCGACGACGCCCATTCCGACGTCCTCTTTCTCGGCGATCCGCGCGTGAACATCGAACCCGGTCCGCGCATGTTCGATCGAATGGCGCAAGTCATACGCGAAACCGGAGCCGGTTGGGCTTATGCCGATGCAAGCGGCCATCCTCGTATTGACTATCAAAGCGGGAGCATCCGCGACGGGTTCGACTTCGGTCCGGTAGTTGGTGTGTCAGTTCAGGCGGCGCGGCACTCTGGAACCGACGGCGCCTTGAAGTGGGGAGGACTATACGACCTGCGGTTACGAATCTCGGAGAAGCACGCCGTCTTACGGATTCCTGAAGCATTGTACGGCGCATCGATGATTGATACGCGGCCGACGGGTGAAAAGCAATTCGATTATGTCGATCCGCTCAATCGCGATTACCAAATTGAAATGGAGCGCATCGCGACGGCGCATCTCAAACGA